>Ga0209564_1000476_pt1 | contig 67062 bp, 59 predicted proteins | sample AraplaCol_mMF_r2_FD_184272 | JGI IMG/M metagenome (GOLD analysis project Ga0209564, IMG submission 184272) | Arabidopsis root microbial communities from North Carolina, USA - plate scrape MF_Col_mMF_r2 (SPAdes) (version 3) | ecosystem: Host-associated > Plants > Roots > Endosphere | place: USA...
GCCCAGGGAAGACACCACACCGCCGGTGACGAAGACAAATTTGGTCATGTCAGGTACGAACCGCAAGTTCGTCGAGGTGGTAAACGGAGATTATACGGGGTGCTTGAGGGAGAGGCCCCCGGCGGGGCATTGAATTCAGGATCGGGGTTCCTGCCTCGGGGCTTTCCCAACTGAGATACATTGCGGAAATGACGAATCAAGTGACTCCCTTGGGAAACGGCCCGGACGCCGGTGAAGCTCTGGACCTTGCGGGCAAGCACATCGTGCTGGGCCTGTCGGGCGGGATCGCCTGCTACAAGGCGGCCGAGCTGTGCCGGGCCCTGATCAAGGCGGGCGCCACGGTGCAGGTGGTCATGACGGAGGCGGCAGAGCAGTTCATCACCCCCGTCACGCTGCAGGCCCTGAGCGGCCGGCCGGTCTACACCAGCCAGTGGGACAGCCGTGAAGAAAACAACATGGCGCACATCAACCTGTCGCGCGAGTCCGACGCCATCCTGGTGGCACCCATGAGCGCCGACTTCATGGCCAAGCTGCTGCACGGCCGCGCCGACGACCTGCTCAGCCTCATGTGCCTGGCCCGCCCTATCGACAAGGTGCCGCTGCTGGTGGCGCCCGCGATGAACCGCGAGATGTATGCGCACCCGGCCACACAGCGCAACTTCGTGCAGCTGGACGCCGACGGCGCCACGGTGCTGGGGGTGGGCAGCGGTTTCCAGGCCTGCGGCGAAACCGGCGACGGGCGCATGCTGGAGCCGGAGCAGATCCTGGAAGACTTGATTACCTTCTTCGCGCCCAAGGTGCTGGCCGGCCAGCGCGTGCTGGTGACCGCCGGCCCGACCTATGAGGCCATAGACCCGGTGCGCGGCATCACCAACCTGTCCAGCGGCAAGATGGGCTTTGCCATCGCGCGCGCGGCGCGCGAGGCGGGCGCCGAGGTGACGCTGGTCGCCGGCCCTGTGAGCCAGCCTACGCCGCGTGGCGTGGCCCGTATTGATGTGCGGTCCGCGCAGCAGATGCTGGAAGCCGTGGTGGCGCATGCCCAGGCGGCCAGTGTCTTTATCGCCACGGCAGCGGTGGCCGACTGGCGGCCCGCCGCACCTTCGGCCCAGAAAATCAAGAAAGACGGCTCCGGCCACGCACCGCAACTGGCCTTTACCGAGAACCCCGACATCCTGGCCACGGTGGCCCAGTCGGCCACGGCGCAGGCTGGTCGGCTTTTTTGCGTGGGTTTCGCGGCGGAAAGCCAGGATCTCGCCGAAAATGCCGAGGCCAAACGCCTGCGCAAAAAAGTGCCGCTGCTGGTCGGCAATATAGGCCCCGACACCTTCGGCCAGGACCACAACGCGCTGCTGCTGGTGGATGCGAAAGGCAGCACGGCGTTGCCCCGGGCTTCCAAGCTTTCGCTGGCGCGGCGGCTGGTGGGGGAGATCGCGGCCAGGATGGCGGCGTCCGGCGGGAAAGCGGCCGCATCGTGAACCTTCCCTCGAATACGCCGCCGGACGGGGATTTCGTTCGCTATGTGGAGCGCCTGACGAAGGCAAACGAAAGCGCGAACGCGAGCTCGAATGCACATGCGTCGGCCGGCATTCATGACGACCGGCTCAAGCCCAAGGAAAAGCCTTCGCTGCGTGTCCCTTCTCCGGCAACCATCGCTACGCCTTCCTCCAAACCGACAGTGACATCTGCCGCGGCAAGCGGCGCCGCCTTCATCACCCATGTCAAATGGGTTGTCATCCTGTGGTTCGCCACCCAGGCGCTGTCCGCACTGGTGCCTGGTGCCGGTTTCCTGTTTCTGCCCGCGCTGCTGGTGTACGGCGCGTGGGCGATCTTCCAGGCCAATCGCGACTCATCCGGCGCGCTGCTTGAGCGCCTGCGGGAGCTGGCGCGGCAAGCCGCGGAAGAGGCCCAGAAAAATCAACCCTCCAAGAAAAAATAGTCCATGCACATCGACGTCAAGATTCTCGACCCACGCCTGCAAAACAATCTTCCCACCTACGCCACGCCCGGTAGCGCCGGCCTGGACCTGCGCGCCTGCCTGGACGCGCCACTCACGCTGGCAGCGAATGCCTGGCAACTGGTGCCGACGGGGATCGCAATTTACCTGCGCGACCCGGGTTATGCCGCGCTGATCCTGCCTCGCTCGGGCCTGGGCCATAAGCATGGCATCGTGCTGGGCAACCTCGTGGGCCTGATCGACAGCGACTACCAGGGGCAACTGATGGTCAGCGCCTGGAACCGCAGCGACGTGCCCTTCACCATCGAACCCATGGAGCGGATCGCGCAATTGATGATCGTGCCTGTGGTGCAGGCGCAGTTCAATGTGGTCAGCGAATTCCCCGCCAGCGAGCGCGGGGAGGGTGGTTACGGTTCCACCGGCAAGGCCTGACCGGCGCCTGCACGCTGTCGCGTTTGAAGCGGCGAGTGGGGGTTTTCCTACAGCCCCTGCAACAAGGCTCCCACGCGGGCACAGGCCCAATCCTCACCCGGCGGGGGCGGGGCCGCATCCTTTAATAAGCCATGAGAACCCATGGGCATTGCTGCCGGGATCTCAGGAACTTATCAAAGGAGAGAGTCATGAGAAACACAGCCCGTGTTATTTCGTCCGCATCCGCAGTGTTGCTGCTGGCCGGCCTGGCGGCCTGCGGCCCCATGAACCCGCCGCCGACCTCCGATGCGAACTACCCGGCTGCTTATCCCAACACCGCCAGCTATCCCAACCAGACCTATCCTGCGGGAAGCTATCCCACCACCCAGCAGAACCGCTATGTGGAATACGGGCGGGTCAGCAATGTCGAGATGTTCCGTACCCAGGAACAGGCCAGGGGCTCAGGTGTGGGCGCCATCCTCGGCGGTGTGGCCGGCGCTGTGGTGGGCCACCAGATCGGCGGCGGAACCGGCAAGGATGTCGCGACGGTCGCGGGTGCCGTGGGCGGCGCCGTCGCAGGCAACGCGATCGAGAGAAACCGCAATGCCACGGTGCGTGAAACCTACCGCGTGTCCGTCCAGCTCGACAACGGCACGGGGCGTGCTTATGACGTGCCAGCCATGGGCGACCTGCGTGTCGGCGACCGCGTGAGGATTGAGAACGGCTTGCTGTACCGGATGTAAGCCTCGAAGTCGTAAGCCCCAGGGCAGGCGGCTGTGGGGCCACAGCCGCCTTTTGCGTGGCCGGCCCTAGTGCAGGGTACCGCTGCCGGGCGAGAGCGGCTCAAGCTTGAAAAAGCCCGTGCCGAGCGAGCCCTGTCCTATCTCTTCCTCACTCGCTTCACGCACCGCCTCGACCTTGACGGCCAGGCGGATGGCAATCCCCGCCAGCGGGTGGTTGCCGTCCAGCACGACATGGTCGGGGTAGATTTCGGTCACCGTATAGAGATGGTCCTGCGGGGCGGTTCCGCTGACACCTCCGGGAAGGGCCGCACCGTCAAAGGTCATGCCTTCTTCAAGTTCGGCCGGAAACACCTTGCGGGGTTCCAGAAACACCAGGTTCTCGTCATAGTCGCCAAACGCGTCTTCGGGTTCCAGGTGCAGTTCAAGTTTGTCACCGGCCTCATGGCCCTGCAGGGCGTGTTCAATCTTGGCCAGCAGGTCATCGCCACCCAGCAGGAACTCGATGGGTTCGTCGAGTTCGTCCAACACATCGCCCAGGGTGTCTTTCAGCGTCCATGTCAGGGCTACGACGCATTGCGGGGTGATTTTCATCCGACAATTGTCCCATGGATGTCAATCAATCTCTAGCACTCCTCGCCGGCCTGAGCCCGGCGCAATTCATGCGCCGGCACTGGCAGAAAAAGCCGCTTCTCGTGCGCCAGGCCCTGCCCGGATTCCAGCCCTTGTTGAGCCGCGCGGCCTTGTTCAAGCTGGCCGCGGGCGAGCAGGTGGAGTCACGCCTGATCGTGCAGCAGCCCAAGGGCTGGCGCATGAAGCAAGGGCCTTTTGCGCCGCGCAGCCTGCCGCCGCTGAGCCAGAAGGCCTGGACCTTGCTGGTGCAGGGCGTGGACCTGCATGATGCCGGGGCGCATGCGCTGTTGCAGAAGTTCCGTTTTGTTCCGGATGCGCGGCTCGATGACCTGATGATTTCTTTCGCCACAGAGGGCGGCGGCGTGGGCCCGCACTTTGACAGCTATGACGTGTTTTTGCTGCAGGCTAGCGGGCGGCGGCGCTGGAGGATCGGCCGGCAGAAGGACCTGAGCCTGCAGGAGGGTGTGCCGCTGAAAATCCTGCGAAACTTCGAGCCCGAACAGGAGTTCGTGCTGGAGGCCGGCGACATGCTGTACCTGCCTCCGCGCTATGCGCATGACGGCATCGCCGAGGCGGCAACTCCGGGCGAAGGCTGCATGACTTATTCGATAGGCTTCAGGTCGCCGGCGCGTGGTGAACTGGCTGCGGAGCTGCTGCAGCGCCTGGCGGAATTCAGCGAGGACGACAGCCAGGCGGATGCCCCAGCGGGGCGCCGCGCGCCCAAGGCGCCCGATATCTACCGAGACCCAGGGCAGGATGCGACGGCCACGCCGGCGGCATTGCCGCAGGAGCTTGCCGCCTTCGCCGGCCAGGCTGTTCAGGACGCGCTCAAGGATCCCCTCGCGCTGGCTTGTGTCCTGGGTGAGTACCTGACCGAACCCAAGCCTTCCGTGTGGTTTGACGAGGCCGCGGATGCATGGGATGCCGAGGCCGCGGAGGCTGGCCGCGCCGGGGTCAGTCTGGATGCGCGCACGCGGATGATGTATGACGCGAACCATATCTTCATCAACGGAGAGAGCTACCGCGCCAAGGGCGCCGATGCGACGCTCATGCGCCGGCTGGCCGATACCCGCGGGCTAGGGCCGCATGACCTGCGCAAAGCCAGCGCCTCCGCGATGGCGTTGCTCGCTGACTGGCACGATGCGGGCTGGTTGCGGTTGGAGCCCGCGAATGCCTGACGGCCCCAAATTGGTTCCCACTTTTGCCAAGGAGAAGCTCCATGGACAGCGATACGCCACCGATACCGCCGCGGGCCTTGCCGGAAGGCCGTTTCAGCGGACGCGAGGACTTCACGGAGATGATCCGCCAGGCTTTTGCGACGGCGGCGCAGCAGGGCTGGCGTGAAATCATTGTTTGCGACCCGGACTTTGAAGACTGGCCCCTGGGAGAGCGCACGGTGGCGCAGGCTTTGAACGACTGGTCCAAGACCGGCCGGAGCTTCACCATGCTGGCCCGGAATTACGGCGAAGTGCTGCGCCGGCATGCGCGCTTTGTCACGTGGCGGCGGACCTGGGCGCACATCATCGAGTGCCGCGCCAATGCCTCGGCCCAGGCCGATGACCTGCCCAGCGCTTTGCTGGGGCCGGGCTGGGTGTTTGAACGGCTGGATCTGCAGCGCTGTACAGGCATGGCCGGTTCCGAGGCGGCACGCCGGGTCGCGCTAAGGGAGCGGCTCAATGAAAAACTGCTGAAAAGTTCGCCCGCGTTCCCCGCCACTACACTGGGGCTTTAGCCCCTTTCAGGCCTTGGACCGGCAAGCAGGGGCCGCCGCACGGTCATGGTTTGCCGACTAAGGGTTTTCAGGCTTGTCATATCCAGCATATAATTTAAAGCTGGGTAGAAAGAGCTCGAGTCCTTTCCCCGGTCAAAAACAACTTGAATTCCGGTTTGGGTTCTTTTGACAATTTCCGGAAATTGTTTTCTTAAATATCACCAAGGATCGTAAAAATGAACAAGTCCCTCGTTTTGGCAGCTATCGTTGCCGCTGTTGCACTGGCTGCTTGCGGCAAGAAAGAAGAAGCCCCAGCACCCGCACCAGCCGCTGCAGCTCCTGCACCTGCTGCTGAAGCTTCCGCACCAGCCGCTGCTGCATCCGCACCTGCTGCCGATGCATCCGCACCTGCCGCCGCCGCTGCTCCTTCCGCTGACGCTGCCGCCGCCGCTGCTACCACCGCTGCTGCCAGCGCTGCCAAGAAGTAATTCTTCAGCGAGTTGAAAAAAGCCGCCGCAAGGCGGCTTTTTTATGCCCGCTGTTATTCCGGAGTCTTGCCGCTGGCGCCTGGGCGTACGGTCAGGCCTTGCGGGCTCAGAGTGAAAGCCAGGGCGTGCCGGTGTCTGGCCTGGCCACGACGATGTCGTCTGCGCCGCAACCCAAGGTTTCGCTCATCAGCGCCTGCACCAGTGCGGGCCGGTTGTTCTGCGCGCTCAGGTGCGCCGCCACGAAATGCCTGAACCGTGCGTGAACCAGGGTACGTGCAATTTCCCCTGCCGCGGCATTGGAGAGGTGGCCGTACTGGCCGCCCACGCGGCGCTTTAAAAAGGGCGGGTACGACGATTGCGCCAGCATGTCGGTATCGTGGTTGCACTCCAGCATCAGGGCGTCACACGCCATGAGATTCGACATGACATGGCTTGTGGCGTGGCCCAGGTCGGTCAGAATGCCCAGTTTCGCCGAGCCATCGGTGCAGGTGAGCTGCAGGGGTTCCCGGGCGTCGTGCGGCACTGTGAAAGGCGTGAGTTGCAGACCCCCAAGTGTGATGGCCTTGCCGTCACGCGCGGTGTGCAGCAGGCCGTCGAAATCCGGTGCGCCAATGGCTGTATGCGTGCCGTGGCTCATCCAGACCGGGATGCGGTAGCGCAGGGCGAATGAGCGGGCGCAACCAATGTGGTCTCCGTGTTCGTGCGTGATGAACACGGCATGGATGTCCTCGGGCTGCAGCCCGGCCTGGCCCAGCCGGTAAAGCAGGTGCTTGATGCCGAGCCCGCAGTCGACGAGAACCCGCGAAGGCGCGATTCCCGCTGCTTCAACCACGGTGGCATTGCCGGAACTGCCGCTGCCCAGGCTTTTGAACCTCAACATGGGCGTCGCAATTTGCGCCTGGCTTGGTCGGGCCCAGGCCCGGATTACTTCAGGTCGTCGGCAATCACCTGCACGATGCGCTGGGCATTGGCCGACGATTCGGCGGCGCCCTGGGCATTGAGGACGGAAACCGTGGTGCTTTCGCCCTGGCTCTTGACGGCGATGCGGTACTTCAGCGGCGGCACGGCGGCCGGCGATCCGCTGAAGAGCTTGCTGAAGAAGCCGGGCTCGGTCTTGTTGGTGACCGGCTCGACATAGCGCACGAAGTAGGTGCCCTGGCTGCGGTCGCGGTCTTCCACGGTAAAGCCGGTACGGTCCAGTGCCAGGCCGACCCGGCGCCAGGCGCGGTCAAAGCCTTCGTCGATCTGCACGACGGGCAGGTTGTTGACGGTGGCGATGCGGGAAGTTTGCCTGGTGGCGCCCGCAGCGACGAGGGCCTTGGACTGTTCTTGCGACACACCCAGCTTGACCATCAGGCGGCGCAGGAATTCGGCTTCGAGCTCCGGGTCGGCGGGACGGGGCTGCCACACCGTGCTGTCACCGGAGGAACTGCCCGACTTCGCGCCGGTGATGACTTCGATCATGCCGCGATGGCTGATGTAGATTTCGGTGCCGCCGTCAGGGCGGCGCTCCAGGCGTGTGCGGAACTTGTCGCGCTCGCCGGTGGAATAGAGACCGTCGAAGACCTTGCCCAGCGCGCTGCGGATGAAGTCCTGCGGCAGCTTGGCGCGGTTTTCGGCGAAATCGGTTTCCATGATGCCCAGGTTTTCCTGGTCTTGCGCGAGCAGGAAGCCGCTTTCCAGCCAGAAGTCGCGCACAGGGCCCCAGAGCTTGTCGGCGGGCCGGTTCACGACCAGCCAGCGTTGGGTGCCGGCGCGCTCGATGCGCACATCGCCGACGTTGGTGGCAGCCGTTTGCACAGCCTGTGTGGGCTGGCCCACCTGGTAGCTGCTGGCGGACACCGCGGTGCCGGGCACCACGTAGCGGGTATCACGGCTGAGCTGGGTCAGGTCGGGGGGAATGTCCAGCGAGGGGCCCTTGGCGCCGCTGCTCTTGTAGTCGATGCGTTCACCTTCCATCACCTCGCGGAGGGAGGAGCAGCCGGCGAGCAGGCCGAGGGCAACCAGCGCGGACACGGCTGCGGCGCTCCGGGCTTTTGAAAATGCAGGACGTGTTGGCGATATCTTCACTTGGGTTCCCTTAAAAATCAGATCAGGCAAATCAAATCAGGCCGCAGGCGCGCAGCGCATTTTCCACGGCTGCTTCGTTCGACGCTTCCAGCGGCGTCATGGGCAGGCGCAAGGTGCCACCGCAAAGACCCATCCGGGCCATGGCCCATTTGACGGGAATCGGGTTGGCTTCGATGAACAGGTTCCGGTGCAGCGGCAGCAGCTTGAACTGCAACTCCATGGCACGGCGCGTGTCGCCCGCCACGGCAGCCACGCACAGCTCGTGCATGAGCCGGGGGGCGACGTTGGCCGTCACGCTGACGTTGCCCTGGCCGCCGCACAGCATGAGCGCCACGGCGGTCGGGTCGTCGCCTGAATACACGGCAAAGCCCTTGGGTGCTTCCTTGATCAGCCACTGCGCGCGCTCGATGTTGCCGGTGGCCTCCTTGATGCCCACAATGCCGGGCACCTGTGCCAGGCGCAGCACGGTGGCATGCGCCATATCGGCCACGGTGCGGCCCGGCACGTTGTACAGCACGGTGGGCAGGTCTCCCACGGCTTCGGCAATCGCCTTGAAGTGCCGGTACTGGCCTTCCTGCGTGGGCTTGTTGTAATAGGGGACGACCTGCAGCTGGCAATCGGCGCCCACCTGTTTGGCGAATTTGGCCAGTTCAATCGCTTCGGCGGTGGAGTTGGCGCCGCAGCCGGCCATGATGGGCACGCGTTTTTTGGCCTGCTCCACCGAGACGCGGATGATTTCGCAGTGCTCTTCGACGTTGACGGTGGGGGATTCGCCGGTGGTGCCGACCACGCCGATGCAGTCGGTGCCTTCGGCGATGTGCCAGTCCACCAGTTTGCGCAGGGTGGGGTAGTCTACGCTGCCGTCATCATGCAAGGGCGTTGCCAATGCAACGATGCTGCCTGTAATGGGTTTCATGCTGTACTTGTAAACGTTCACGGCCGGGAGGGCCTGGCTGGAATACCGCCGGGCCGGCCCCAAAAAGCCAATCCTGCATTCTACCCAGAGCCTAGGGCAGGAAATAGCGCACCGGGGCGGGCAAACCCGCAGTTTCGGCTGCTTCCCGGACGGCGGCGATGTGCTGGATGAAGCGCGGCGGGTTTTCATGGAAACCTTCTTCGAACGCCACGACGCGCAGGCCCCGGCAGGTTTCCAGCAATTCGCCGGTGCGCAGCAAAAAATCAGGGCGGGACGGCTTGCCCACGGTCTCGTTGCCCTGCGTAAAAGTTTCGTAAATCAGCACGCCGCCCGGCGCCAGGCTGGCCAAAAGCGTCGGCAGGAGTGGGCGCCAGAGGTAGTTGGTGACGATCACGGCGTCGAACTGGCGGCCGGCGAAAGGCCAGGGACCGGCTTCGATGTCGGCCAACACGGCCTCGCAGGCGGTAGCCGGAAGGAAGTCGCTGACGAAGGCTATCGCTTCCTGTGAGCGGTCAACCACGACCAAGGGGTGGTTTCGCTGGAAAAACCAGCGGGCGTGGCGGCCGTGGCCGCAGGCGACGTCCAGCACCACGCCGCCTTTGCGGACCAGGTGCGACCAGCGTTGTACCCAGGCGGAGGGCTGCTCCATACCGTGCGGGATGCCACTCATGTCAGAGCGGCTTCACTTCGTCTTTGAGCGCGGCCAGCGCCATCGCCTCGACCCGGCCTGGCGCAATCAGCTTGAGCCAGCGCCCGAGCTTGCCCTTGGCCGTCATGACCACCTCGCGGTCGCGGCGCTCCATGCCCTGCAGGATCAGCCGGGCGCATTCCTCCACGCTCATGGCGTCGTCCTCCTTGAGCCCGCTGGATCCGGCAGCCACACCCGCCGCATTGAAGCCGTGGTGGCGGATCTGGGTAGCGACCACACCCGGGTAGGCGGTGGTCACGCTGACGCCGGCGCCCTTCATTTCAGCGCGCAGCGCCTCGAAAAACCCCCCCATGGCGAATTTGGTGGCGCTGTAGGCCGTGCGGCCCGGCACGCCGATCAGCCCGGCCAGGCTGGAGACCGCGACGATGCTGCCGTGGCGCAGCTTCAGGTGGGGCAGGGCGGCATGGGTGCACCAGACGCTGCCCCAGAAGTTGATGCGCATCAACTGCTCGTACCAGCCCAAGTCCTGGGCCTTGACGTCTTCCAGCAGGGCCTGGGCCGACATGCCGGCGTTGTTGATCAGCGCGTCGATATGCCCGAAGCGCCCGATGGCGGCATCCACCAGGTGGCGGCATTGGGCCTCGATGGACACGTCGGTTTTGACGGCCAGGGTTTGCGCGCCCTGCGCTGCGCATTGGGCGGCGACCGTGTCCAGCATGGCTTCATTGCGCGCGGCCAGCACCAGCGCAAGCCCGGCACCATGGGTTTTGGCCAGCTGCCGCGCCATTTCAGCACCTATGCCGTCCGAGGCGCCGGTGATGATGATGGTTTTCATGGTGTCCCCTTCCCGTCCTTTGGAGGCTTCTCCCCCTCGCTCGCAAACTTCCGGAGCCTTAAAAGCAGGCCCAGATCTGGTTAGCGAGTGTGAACAGGAAATCCGGCCGTGTGTAGAGGGCAAACACCCCCAGCGACGCGATGGCCGCGAGCGCCCACAGGCTGGCTTTCTTGGCCATGTCAGGCCCCTTGGGGCACGGCGGTGCGCGCGATAGGCGCCTCGCGCACCGGCAGGTTCACCAGGGCGGCAAACACGCCGAGCGCGATGGCGATGTACCAGACGATGTCGTAGCTGCCGGTACGGTCATAGAGATAGCCGCCCAGCCACACGCCCATGAAGGAGCCGATCTGGTGGCTGAAGAAAATGAAGCCGCCCAGCATCGACAGGTGCTGGATGCCGAAGATCTGCGCCACCACCGCGTTGGTTGGAGGGACGGTCGACAGCCACAGCAGGCCCATCAGGCTGGCGAAGATGTACACGCTCAGCGGGCTCAGCGGTGCCGCCAGGAAGACGGCGATCACCACCGCGCGAGAGAAATAAATCGTCGCCAGGATTTTCCGCTTGGCCATTTTCTGGCCCAGGGAGCCGGCGATGTAGGTGCCGAAAACATTGAACAGCCCGATCAGCGCCAGCGCGTAGCTGGCCACCTGGGGCGACAGGCCCTTGTCCTTGAGGTAGCTGGGCATGTGCACGCCGATGAACACCACCTGGAAGCCGCAGACGAAGTAACCCGCCATCAGCAGCTGGAAGCTGGGGTACTTGAAGGCCTCGCGCAGCGCCTGGCCTATGGTCTGCTCGCGCTTGGCGGGCTGGCCGCCGCCAAAGCCGCCCTCGCGCAGCCCCAGGGCCAGCGGCGCGATCAGCAGCACCGCGCCGCTGAGCGCCAGCAACGCTTCCTTCCAGCCCAGGCTGCTAATGAGCAGGCCTTCGACCGGCACCATCAGGAACTGGCCGAAAGAGCCCGCCGCCGCCGCCACGCCCATGGCCCAGGAGCGCTTTTCCGCCGGTATGTTGCGGCCTATCACGCCGTAGATCACGGCATAGGTGGTTCCGGCTTGGGCGGCGCCTATCAGTATCCCGGCCGTCATGGTGAACAGAAAACCCGTGGGCGATAGCGCCATGCCTACCAGGCCCAGCGCATACAACAAGGCTCCAACCACGATCACGCGGAAAGCGCCGAAACGGTCGGCCGCCATGCCGGCGAAGATGCCGAACACGCCCCAGGACAGGTTTTGCACCGCCAGCGCGAAAGCAAAGGTCTCGCGCGTCCAGCCCTGGGCCTGGGTGATGGGCTGCAGCCACAACCCGAAGCCGTGGCGTATGCCCATGGACAGCGTGACAATGGTGGCGCCGCAGATCAGCACCTGTTGCATGGAAAGTTTGGGGGTGTCGGTGGTCATGGGTGGTCGCCGCAAGCGGCAAAAAAGAAAAAGCCTGGGTCGGCAAACAAGCAACTCGCCCGACTGTAACGAAAATGGCCAAACGCTGCCGCGCCCGCCTTCGTTCCCGTGCCCGGATCAGGTTGGCTGTATGTTTATACAGTTACTTTCGCGGGCCGGACTACAATTGCGGCAATTCTTTCATCTGCCATGGCTGACAAACTACCCACCGACTATTCCGAAGGTTCGATCCGCGTGCTCAAGGGCCTGGAGCCCGTCAAGCAGCGCCCGGGTATGTACACGCGCACCGACAACCCCCTGCACATCATCCAGGAGGTGCTGGACAACTCCGCTGACGAGGCGCTGGCCGGCTACGGCAAGAAGATCAAGGTCACACTGCATACCGACGGCTCGGTCAGCGTCGACGACGAAGGCCGCGGCGTTCCCTTCGGGCTGCACCCTGAAGAAAAAGCGCCCGTGATCGAACTCGTGTACACCCGGCTGCACGCCGGCGGCAAGTTCGACAAGGGCAAGGGCGGCGCCTACAGCTTTTCGGGTGGCCTGCACGGCGTAGGCGTCAGCGTGACCAACGCGCTGTCCAAGCGCCTGGAAGTCACCTCCTACCGCGAAGGCATGGTGGCGCGGCTGGTGTTTTCGGGCGGCGACGTCACCGAGAAGCTGCACCTGCGCAAAAACGCCGAGGGCGACCGCAAGTCCGGCACCACGGTGCGCGCCTGGCCTGACGGCAAGTACTTCGAGTCGGCCGCGCTGCCCATGGCCGAACTTACGCACCTGCTGCGCAGCAAGGCCGTGCTCATGCCCGGCGTCACCGTCATGCTGACCAATGAAAAAACCAAGGACACCCAGACCTGGTCCTACAAGGGCGGCCTGCGCGACTACCTGATGCAGACCCTCACCGGGGACCCGGTGATCCCGATGTTCGATGGCGAGGGCTTCGCAGACGCCCAGCACGACAGCTTTGCCGAAGGCGAGGGCGCGCAATGGTGCGTGGCCTTCACCGAAGACGGCCAGCCCATGCGCGAGAGCTATGTCAACCTGATCCCGACCAGCGCCGGCGGCACCCATGAAAGCGGCCTGCGCGACGGCCTCTTCAATGCCGTCAAGAACTTCATCGAGCTGCATTCGCTGCTGCCCAAAGGCGTCAAGCTGTTGCCCGAAGACGTTTTTGCCCGCGCCAGCTATGTGCTCAGCGCCAAGGTGCTGGACCCGCAGTTCCAGGGCCAGATCAAGGAGCGCCTCAACTCCCGCGACGCCGTGCGGCTGGTTTCCAGCTTTGTGCGCCCGGCGCTGGAGCTGTGGCTCAACCAGCACGTCGATTACGGCCGCAAGCTGGCTGAGCTCGCCATCAAGGCCGCGCAAACGCGCCAGAAGGCCGGCCAGAAGGTCGAAAAACGCAAGGGTTCGGGTGTGGCCGTGCTGCCCGGCAAACTGACCGACTGCGAAAGCCGCGACCTGGCGCACAACGAGGTCTTCCTGGTCGAGGGCGACTCGGCCGGCGGCAGCGCCAAAATGGGCCGCGACAAGGAAAGCCAGGCCATCCTGCCGCTGCGCGGCAAGGTGCTCAACACCTGGGAGGTCGAGCGCGACCGCCTCTTTGCCAACACCGAAATCCACGACATCGCCGTCGCCATCGGCGTCGACCCGCACGGCCCGAACGACACACCCGACCTGAGCGGCCTGCGCTACGGCAAGATCTGCATCCTGAGCGACGCCGACGTGGACGGCTCCCACATCCAGGTATTGCTGCTCACGCTGTTTTTCCGCCATTTCCCCCAACTGATCGCATCGGGCCATGTGTATGTGGCGCGGCCGCCGCTGTTCCGGGTGGATGCGCCCGCGCGCGGCAAAAAGCCGGCGTCCAAGTTTTATGCCCTTGACGAAGGCGAGCTGACCGCCATACTGGACAAGCTGCGCAAGGACGGCGTGCGCGAAGGCGCCTGGAGCATCAGCCGCTTCAAGGGCCTGGGCGAAATGAGTGCGGAACAACTTTGGGAAACCACACTCAATCCGGATACCCGCCGTTTGCTGCCGGTGCAACTGGGCAACCAGGATTTCCTGCAAACCGAGACCTTGATCACCAAGCTGATGGGCAAGGGCGAAGCCGCGGCGCGCCGCGAACTAATGGAGCTGCACGGCGACGCCGTGGAAATTGACATTTGATGAAGTTCGAGACTTTTTATTCCTTTCTGCGGCGGCCCCTGCGCGCGCTGGGCCTGCCCCTGATGGCCATGGCCCTGGCTGCGCTGTTCACGTCTCCCGCCCATGCCGACATCTGGGGCTACGTGGACAAGGACGGCATCGCGCACTTCTCGGCCGTGCGGCTGGATGATCGTTACGAGCTTTTCTTCCGCGGCAGCGAAAGCTTCAGCGCCGATGGCAGCAACACCGGCCGCAGCGGCAAGGCCGTGGGCAGCGGCGCCAACCGCGCCACCGGCGTGGCCGCCGCGCCGCCCAAGCTGTTGGCCTACTTTGATGTGTCGCCCAACTACAAGGCCGTCAAGCACCTGCTGCGCGAGGCTTCCGCCACGCACGGCATTGATTACGAACTGCTGCAGGCCCTGATCGCCACCGAGTCAGGCTTCAACACCCAGGCCGTCTCGCCCAAGGGCGCGGTCGGCCTGATGCAGCTGATCCCGCCGACGGCGGAACGCTACGGCGTGCGAGCCAGCAAGGATTCGCCTATCCAGAAGAAACTCACCGACCCCAAGACCAACATCCGGGCCGGGTCCAGCTACCTCAGCGACCTGATCGCCATGTTCCCGGGCCAGCTCGAGCTGGCGATCGCCGCCTACAACGCCGGCGAGGGCGCCGTGCAACGCGCCGGCAACAAGATTCCGAATTACCCCGAAACCAAAAACTACGTCAAGACTGTGATGCAGCTCTACAACCACCTCAAACCCCCCAGCATGATGACGGCGCCCGGCGGCCGCGTGCGCATGGAGATGATGGGCGGCACCGCGGGCCGCGGCAACATGGTGCCGACCACGGTCGCATCCACCGCCGCGCCAGAGGCTCCCACCGAGCGCAACTGAGACCATGCAGCTGGCGCTTCGCCGGTAAAACCGGCGGCCGCTGAAAAGCGGCGCCTTTTTTCTTTTTCATAATCCTGTACCGGCCGCGCTTGCGCGTGCCGGCCCGGCATCAACCGACCCAGACAGAGCCCAATCACGATGGATGATCTCTTCACACCGGACGCAGTCGCTCCCGTTCCCGAACCTGCCGACCAGGATTCGCTGGCCGCGTACGCGCAGCGCGCCTACCTTGAATACGCGCTCAGCGTCGTCAAGGGCCGGGCCTTGCCCGATGTCTGCGACGGCCAGAAGCCGGTGCAGCGCCGCATTCTTTTCAGCATGTCGCGCATGGGCCTGGGCTTTGGCGGCGCCAACGGTGCCACCGGGGCCAAGCCCGTCAAGAGCGCGCGCGTGGTCGGCGACGTCCTCGGTAAATACCATCCCCACGGCGACCAGGCGGCTTACGACGCCATGGTGCGCATGGCCCAGGATTTCAGCCAGCGCTACCCGCTGATCGACGGCCAGGGCAACTTCGGCTCGCGCGACGGCGACGGCGCGGCGGCCATGCGCTACACCGAGGCGCGGCTGGCCCGCATCACGACCTTGCTGCTTGATGAGCTCGATGAAGGCACGGTTGATTTTGTGCCCAACTACGACGGTTCGTTTGAAGAGCCGCGCCAGCTGCCCGCGCGCCTGCCCTTCGCGCTGCTCAACGGCGCCAGCGGCATTGCTGTCGGCTTGGCCACCGAAATCCCCAGCCACAACCTGCGTGAGATCGCCGACGCCTGTGTGGCCCTCATCAAGACGCCCAAGCTCTCCGACGACGAGCTGTTCGCGCTGATCACCGGCCCCGACTATCCCGGCGGCGGGCAGATCATTTCCAGCAGCGCTGAAATCGCCGCTGCCTACAGCACCGGCCGCGGCTCGCTCAAGGTACGTGCGCGCTGGAAGATCGAGGAACTCGCCCGCGGCCAGTGGCAACTGGTGGTGCAGGAGCTGCCGCCCGGCGTCAGCACCCAGCGCGTGCTGGAGGAAATCGAGGAGCTGACCAACCCGAAAATCAAGGCCGGTAAAAAAGCCCTGGGCCAGGAACAGGTCCAGCTCAAGCAGGCCGTGCTCGCCGTGCTCGACGTGGTGCGCGACGAATCCAGCAAGGACGCGCCCGTGCGCCTGGTGTTCGAGCCCAAGACCAGCAAGATCAGCCAGTCCGAACTCATCAATACCCTGCTGGCCAACACCAGCCTCGAAAGCTCCTCGCCCATCAACCTGACCATGGTCGGGCTGGACGGCAAGCCGACGCAGAAAACCCTGCGCCAGATGCTGGGCGAGTGGATCGAGTTCCGCCAGACCACGGTGCAAAGGCGTTCGCGGCACCGCTTGGATAAGGTGCTGGACCGCATCCACATCCTCGAAGGACGGCAACTGGTGCTGCTCAATATCGACGAGGTGATCGCCATCATCCGTCAGTCGGACGAGCCCAAGGCCGCGCTGATCGAACGCTTCAGGCTCAGCGATCGCCAGGCCGAGGACATCCTTGAAATCCGCCTGCGCCAGCTCGCGCGGCTCGAAGCCATCAAGATCGAGCAGGAGCTCAAGAACCTGCGTGAAGAGCAGGGCCGGCTTGAGGAAATCCTGGGCAGCCCGGCAGCGCTGAGGCGCCTGCTGGTCAAGGAAATCGAGGCCGACGCCAAGCAGTTCGCCGATGCGCGCCGCACGCTGATCCAGGCCGAGAAAAAAGCCGTGCTCGAAGTCAAGGTGCTGGACGAACCCGTGACCGTGGTCGTCAGCGACAAGGGCTGGGTGCGCGCGCGCAGCGGCCACGGCCATGATCCGGCGGGCTTTGCCTTCAAGGCCGGCGACGGGCTCTACGGTACCTTTGAATGCCGTACCGTCGACACATTGCTGGCCTTCGGCTCGCGCGGCCGGATTTATTCGGTGCCGGTGTCCTCGCTGCCCGGCGCGCGCGGCGACGGCCAGCCCTTGACCACCATGATCGACCTCGAGTCCGGCACGCAGCTGGTGCATTACTTCGCGGGCCCGTCCAACGCCGCGCTGCTGCTCAGCGCCAGCGGCGGCTATGGCTTCCTTGCCACCGTCGAGAACATGACGTCGCGACTGAAAGCCGGCAAGGCTTTCATCAGCTGCGCCGAGGGCGAAACCATCTGCAGGCCCTCGCACGCCGCCTTCAACAGCGGCGCGACGCCCATGGTGCCCGCGACCCACGTCGCCTGTGCATCCACGGGCGGCCGCATCCTGACCTTTGAGATTGCCGAACTCAAGATGCAGGCCGCGGGCGGGCGCGGCCTGATGCTGATAGACCTCGAAGCCAAGGACACCCTGGCCGGCGCGGCAGCTTACACCCGCAGCGTCAGGATCGAAGGCATTGGCCGTGGCGGCAAGGCACGCGAGGAAACGCTGGAAATCCGCACGCTGAACAATGCGCGCGCGGCACGTGCGCGCAAGGGCAAGGCGGCCGACCTGGGCTTCAAACCCACGAGCATCACACGCGTCGAATAAGCCCGGGCCCGCAGCCTTGACGCTGCGGGCTCGTCAAACTCAGGCCGCGAGCAGCGTTTCCAGCTTCCTGAGGCCCGCCACCGTCTCCAGGCAGGCCTGCGCCACTTCCTTGCCCTTGGTCAGGAAGTGGGCTGTGAAGAATTTGCGGTGTTCCTCATGCTCATGGAAATGCTGCGGCGTCAGCACCGCCGAAAACACCGGCACGCCGGTTTCCAGTTGGATGCCCATCAGCGCGCTGATGACGGCATCGGCCACAAACTCATGGCGGTAGATGCCGCCGTCCACCACCAGCCCGCAGCAGACCACGCCCGCATAGCGGCCCGACTGCGCGAGCTTCTTGGCGTGCAATGGAATCTCGAAAGCACCCGGCACTTCAAACGTATCTATGGATTCAGGGCCCACGCCCTGCCTGGCCATTTCGGCCAGGAAGGCGCCGCGCCCCTGATCCACGATGTCTTCGTGCCAGGAGGACTGGATGAAGGCATAACGCGCGGCGGGGGTTGCTTTGCCCGAGTGGGTGGAGGAGGGAAGGGAAATATCAGTCTGACTCATGGATGGCCTTTGTTAGGTGTTACCAGAATCAGGGCGCACGAGGCTGCGGCCGGTGCGCAGGCATACGGCCGCCGGGCGGAAGAATCCACACCGGCAAACGCTGCCCACGGCACGGCTGTTTGCATCGCGCTCTCTTTCATCCGGACTGTGACCGTCGGCTTCGGAGTTGAACCGAATCTGCTGACCCTTGTCGCCATATGAAGCACGGAGACAAGGCGCTCGCGGGCTGATGCAGTTGCCTGCAAACACCGCCGGTGGGGAATTTCACCCCGCCCTGAGAACGCTGCCCCGGCAAAATGGCCGGGGCTTGGTGAGTTTAAGGCTTGCGCGACTCTTTGCTTTCGGCGGTTTTATTCGACTTCGGCGACCAGGTCGATCTCGACGCAAGCACCCATGGGAATCTGCGCCACACCGAAGGCGGCGCGCGCATGCGTGCCGGCATCACCGAAAATTTCAGCGAAAAGTTCACTCGCGCCGTTGGTCACAAGGTGATGCTCGGTGTAGTCGCCGGTGGAGTTGACCAGGCTCACGAGCTTGACGATGCGCTTGACCTTGCCCAGGCCGACGGCGGCTTCCAGCGTGCCCATCAGGTCGATGGCGACCGAGCGCGCGGCGGCCTTGCCTTCCTCGGTGCTCATGGTCTTGCCCAGCTGGCCGACCAGGGGCTTGCCGTCTTTCTTGGCGATATGGCCGCTCAGGAACACCAGGTTGCCGGTCCGCACAAAAGGCAGGTAGGCCGCTACCGGCGTCGCCACGGCGGGCAAGGTGATGTTCAGTGCTTTCAGTTTGTCGTAGGCGCTCATGATGTTCCCTTTGGTTTGAAGGCGGATCCCGCAGTCGGGGTGATGGAGGGAATTGTAGGGCGGCCTGTCCGTGCGCCGGCCTGTAGCGGCATGAAAGGAAGTGATGCGGGCTGGCGCTGGTCTGGTGATTTACTCAGGCTTGATGCCCGCCTTGCGCACCACGGCGCCCCAGCGATCCACCTCGCTGCGCATGAAGGCGCGCAGCTCGTCGCGGGTCGAGCCCTTGAGGTCCACACCCAGGGTGTTGAGCCGCTCGCGTGTCGACGGATGGGCCAGCGCCGCGACGGCTTCGTTGCGCAGCCGCTCGACGATCTCTATGGGCGTGGTGGCCGGCGCCACAAGGGCCCACCACTGGTTGAACTGCATGCTTTCCATGCCGGCTTCGCGGGCGGTGGGCACTTCGGGCAAGGAGACCAGGCGCGTGTTGCCGGTCACCATCAGGGCCGAGATCTTGCCCGCACCCAGCAGTGCGCTGGCGCTGGCCAGGGTGGCGAAATGGGCGTCCACCTGTCCGGCCGCGACATCGGTGAGGGCAGGCGCCGAGCCTCGGTAGGGAATCGCGTTGATCTTGATCCCGGTGGCCGTGGTGAACAGCTCGCCTGAAAGATGGCTGATGGAGCCGTTGCCGCTGTTGGCCAGTGCCAGCGGCACCTTGCTGGCGCGGTAGTGTTTCAGGAAGCCCTTGATGTCGCCGTTCTTGTAGGGCGTTCCGCCGGCAAACAGCATCAGCGGCGAGGTGCCGACCATGGAAATCGGCGTGAAGTCGCGCAGCAGGTCATAGGGCATCTTGTTGAACACGGCGGGCGCGATGGCATGCGGCAGCTCGACGATGGCGAAGGTGTAGCCGTCGGGTGCGGCCTTGGCCGCGGCCTCCGTGCCTATGCGGCCCGAGGCGCCGGAGCGGTTGTCCACCACCACGCTCTGGCCCAGGGTTTCGCCCATGCGCTGCGCGACGGCGCGCGCGATCGCGTCCGTGCTGCCGCCTGGCGCCCAGGGCACGATGAGGCGCAGGGGCTTGTCGGGGTAGGCTGCCTGGGCGGTGGTGCTGATCAGGGTGGCGCCGGCCAGGAGCAGGGCTCTGAGCAATCGGGTCTTCTTCATGGGGAAATCCTTTGCGGTCTGGGAAAGTTCGGGGGATCAGGGAATCAAGGGAAGGTGTCAAAAGCGTCGCGGTCGCCCTTGGCGGTCAACAGCAGCAGAGCATGCTGGGACGGCTGTATCTCGCCGCGCGCGCGCAACTGGGCCAGCGCGCCCAGGCAGGCGCCGGCGCACAGTTCCACCCACAGGCCTTGCGCGGCCAGCCGGGCACTGCCGTCGATGGCGGCGGCGTCGTCAACCACGACCGCGCCGCCGCCTGAGCGCTGCACGGCCATCAGCTGTTGCAGCGTGACGGTGCTGCCGGCGATGGAGAACTGCCTGGTCTCACCGCTGAACTCGCCCTGCGGCGCCGCGCCGTCCAGCACCCGGGACAGCCGTGGAAACGGTTCCACCGCCCAGAGCCGCGGCATGCGCGCGATCAGCCCGGCCTGCAGCAGGTCGCGCAGGCCGCTGTAAATGCCCCAGAGCAGGTCGCCGCGCGCGGTAGGCACCAGCACGTGGTCGGGGATGCAGCCCTCGGCCACGCACTCAAGCGCCACCGCGCGGTAGCCCTCGACACCGAAAGCCGGGCTGCCGACGGCGGGCACGTTGTAGTTGGTCAGCGCGAAAGCGCCGTCCTGCTCGACCCGCCGGCGCAAATGTTCCCAGCGCCCGAAGCCGCGCTCGAAAGTGACGCGCCTGGCACCCAGGCGGTGCAGCGCGCGAGCGAAAGGCTCGGGCATGTCGCGGTAGGTCGCGACTTCGCAGGCCAGGCCGGCGGCGGCGCAATAAGCCGCCGCCGATACCGCCGCATTGCCGCTGGAAGCCAGTACCACGGTTTGGGCGCCCACGTCCAGCGCCCGGCTGATGGCCTGGGCCGACATGCGGTCCTTGTGCGAGCCCGTGGGGTTCATACCCTCATGCTTGGCCGATAGCTGCCTGATGCCGAACGCCTGCGCCAGGCGCGGCAGGTCCAGGCAGGGCGTGCCGCCTTCACCCAGGGAGACGCCCTGGGTGTAGGGAAGCCAGGCGCCCCACTTATAAGCTGTACTGGCGGTTTTCAGGGTTTTGGGCAGCTCGGCATACACCGCTTCCAGGCTCGCGGGCGTGCCCGCCGCCGCGCAGTGCGGGCAGCCGGCCGGCAGGTCCTGCAAGGGGTATTCGCGGGTGCAGTGGATGCAGCGCAGCTGGGATAGCTGCGGGTTGCGGGTCACGGGCCGGAGCGCCGCGGGGGATTCGGGAACGGGGAGATTCATGCGCCCAATGGTATGAAGGCCCGCAGTTGCCGTGCGCGGTTTGTTGGCGATTTAGAATAAGTGAAACTTATAAGGAGACGGCCATGGCCGAAGCGAGCGCGCGCCAGATCGAGGTGTTCCGCATGGTCATGCGGCTGGGCACGGCCAACCGCGCGGCGGCGGCCCTGCATGTGAGCCAGCCGGCCGTCACCCAGTTGCTGCAGCAGCTGGAGGCACGCGCCGGCCTCAAGCTGTTTGACCGGCCCAAGGGCAAGCTCACACCCACGCCCGAAGCCCATGCTTTGATGGAAGAAGTCGAGCGGGTCTATGAAGGCCTGGAAGCCGTGCAGCGAAAAATCGTGGCGCTGCAGTCGCATGAAGACACCGTGCTGCGCATAGGGTCGCTGCACGCCATGGCCGCCAGCGTCATGCCCTGGGCCCTGGCCGAGTTCCAGCGCAGCTACCCGCGCACGCGCTGCCTGCTGATGGTCGACAGCTCAAAGGTGCTGCGCGAGGCGCTGTTCCAGGGCGCGGTGGACCTGGCCTTTCTGGGCGACGAGGCCGACACCAGCGGCCTGGTGTCATCGTTGTTCTACCAGGCGCCCGCTGTCTGCATCATGCCGGCGGCCCATCCGCTGGCGCGCAGGCAGGTGCTGCATCCGCAGGATTTGCAGGAGGTGCCGCTGGTGGGCCTGTCGGCGTCCGATACGGCGCAGCAGCGGCTGGAGGCGGCATTGGCGCAGGCCGGCGTGCAGCCGCGTTTCGTGATCGAAACACCCTACAGCGCGACGCAATGCGCGCTGGTGCTGGCCGGCGCGGGGCTGGCCGTGACGAATCCGCTGGTAGCGCGCGAATACCTGGCACTGGGCCTGCGCAGCGTGCCGCTGGCGGCCGATGTGTGGTTCCGCGCCTTGCTGGCCTTCAAGCCAAAGCAGGCGCAGTCGGGCGCTGCACAGGAATTTGTGGGACTGTGCCGGCGCCGGCTTGCTGACAGCCTGCCTGAGGGGGCGCTGCTCGGGGAGCCGGCGCTCAGCCCTGCGTAGCGCCTGCGGCCGGCAGCGGCTCCACCGTCACCGCCACGTCGAGGATGTGCTGCGCCCCGCCGCGTATCACGCCGCGCATGGGCGACACATCAAGGAAGTCGCGCCCCGTGGCCAGGGTGACGTAATCTTCGCCCGGCGCGCGGTTGTTGGTGGGGTCGAAGTCCAGCCAGGCGCCCGGGCCCGGGCAATAGACCGAGGCCCAGGCATGCGAGGCGTCGCTACCCACCAGGCGCGGCTGGCCGGGCGGCGGACTGGTCAGCAGATAGCCGCTCACGTAACGAGCCGGCAGGCCCATGGCGCGGCAGCAGGCCACCATGATGTGGGCGAAGTCCTGGCACACGCCCTTGCCCTGCCTCAGCGCCTCAAGCGCCGGCGTATTGACCTCGGTGCTGGCGCTCTCATACGTCATGGTGTGGTGGATGCGCTCCATCAAATCACGTGCCGCCTCATGCAGCGGCCGGCCGGGCAGGAAGCTGGGGCGGGCGAATTCGACAAAGGCCTCGTCGCGCGGCACATAGGGCGAGGCGAACAGGAATTCAGAGGCGCTGTCGTAGGCCGCGCCGGCGCGGTAGCGGAATTGCTCGCGCACCTGCTCCCAGGGCAGCGAGGCCGGCCCGCCGGCGGCCAGAGAGGCCTCGGACTGCAAGGGGTTGACGACCGAGGTGGACACCACGCTGTCGGCCACGACGGTCAGGCTGTCATGCGCGGCCTGCAGCGAAAAATAGTTGCGCGTGTTGCCGTAGACGTCGACGGTTTCACACAGCTGCGCGGGCGCGGGGTCCACGCGCAGTACATGGCTGAGCAGGCTCTGGCCGTTGCGGTCGGCCGGTTTCAGGTGCACCACATGGTGGGCGTTTTCCACCGCCGGCGCATAGCGGTAGCGGGTTTCGTGGACGACGTGCAGCAGCATGGGTCGATTCCGCTGGGGCTTGTTGCTCAGGCGCCCAGGCTTTGGCTGCCGGAGGCGGCATGGCTGAAATAGAGGCGGCTCAAAGTGTCGGACAGGTCCAGTGCGGCATCGCAGCATTGCTGCAGCATCTGGACCAGTTCGCCGTCGCCCGGCCGACTGTCCATGTCGGTATCAGCGTCGCCGGCTTCGCCGTCCGCGCCGGTGGGCAGGCCCGCGCACAGGTCGGCCAGGGCCCAACTGCCGGGGTCGGGCAGCTCCATCGCAAGCTCGGGCATGTCACCCGGCGCACTGCCCGCCAGCTTGGCGAGGCGCCCGCGCAGGGTCTGCACCACCCATCCGAGCGAGCGTGGGTTGTCGCGGTCCAGCACCAGCAAATCGAGCAGGGCCGGAATGTCGCGGCGCTGCTGGTATTGCGCGTGGAAGGTGATGGTGCTGTCGAACAGCGCCACCATGGCGTTGAAGCCGCCTTCCTCGAAGACCGAGCCGGTTTCAAAGCCGCGCACCAGTGCGCCGGCCAGGGTGTTGAGCCGCTCAATGAGCCGGCCCACGCTGAGCAGGCGCCAGCCGTCGTCGCGGGTCATGCGGTCGGTTTGCGCGCCCGTCATGGCCGAGAGGAAGCCGCTGGCCGACTCCAGCGCGCGCAGCGCCTCGACGGAGGAGTATTCCAGTAGGTACTGGCTCTGGTTCTGCCCGCCCTGACCGGGCGCCTGGCCGTCGGCGCTGAATACCGCGCAGCGCTGGAAGAAGTCGGCCTCGCTGCGCACAATCACGTGCCACTGTTCCTGCGACAGGCGTTCGCGCACGGCCGAGGCCGCGTTCTTGAGCGCCCGCAGGTTGAAGCCCACGCTGGCGGCCTGTCCGGTGTCGGCCAGATTGGCGATCAGGGCGCGTTCGAACACGCGGCGCGCCTGCGTGGCCGGCGGCACGGAATCCAGCACCAGCGCATTGCCGACGGCCATGCTGCTCAGCCAGGCCAGCAGCGGCTGCGAGGTCTGGTCTTCGCCGCCCAGGCACTGCAGGGTGATTTGCGCCAGGCGCGTGGAGTTCTCCGCGCGCTCGGTGTAGCGGCCCAGCCAGAAAAGGTTTTCGGCCGCGCGGCTGGTGACCGGCGGGCGGTGGCGCAACGGCGCCGTGGACCAGGCCGGCGCGGCATGCTCGGCGCGCGCGGCCGCGGCATGTTCGGCCTGGGCCCTGGCGGCGGCGCTGTCACCCAGCACCCACACGTCGGCGCTGCTGCCGCCGTGCTGCATGGAGGACATGTTCTCGTTCTTGCCGGCCAGCCGTGCCAGTCCGCCCGGCAACACCTGCCAGGAGCCCTTGCCGTCGGCCACGGCGAAGACACGCAGCATGGCCGAGCGCGGGGAAATGCGTTCGCCCTGCCAGGTCGGCGTCTGCGGCAGCGGCAGGTAGGCCTGCACCGTGTAATCTTCGCCGCGGCGCATGATGCGGCCGGCCCATTCGTCGAGCGCGCGGCGCGACAGCGTGTGGCCTATCACCGACTCCATGCCCGAGCCGGGGTAGGTCGGCTTGATCACGCTGTTCTTGAGCTGGCCCAGCACGTCCTGCAGCACCGCCTGCTCGCCGCACCACCAGGTGGCCAGCGAGGGCAGGGCCAGGGTTTCGCCCAGCAGGTGTTCCGACAGCGCGGGCAGAAAGCCCAGCAGCGCGCTCGATTCGAGGAAGGCCGAGCCCGGCGTGTTGACCACCAGCACATTGCCCGCGCGTATCACCTGCAGCAGGCCGGGTACGCCCAGCGTTGAATCCGAGCGCAGCTCCAGCGGGTCCAGGAATTCGTCGTCCAGGCGCTTGAGCAGCCCGTGCACCGGCTCCAGGCCGCGCAGGGTCTTGAGGTAGAGCTTGTCATCACGCACCAGCAGGTCGCTGCCCTCGACCAGCGTCAAGCCCAGGAAGCGCGCGAGGTAGGCATGTTCGAAATAGGTTTCGTTGTAGGGGCCGGGCGTCAGCAGCACGACGCGGCTTTCCTCGTTGCCGTCGGCCGGGCTCATGGCCTTGAGGCCGTCCACCAGCGCTTTGTAGGAGGCGCCCAGGCGCTCGACCTTCATTTCACGGAAGGCTTCGGGAAACAGCAGCGAGATGGTCAGGCGGTTTTCCAGCAGATAGCCCAGGCCCGAGGGCGCCTGTGTGCGCTGCGACACCACCGACCAGCGGCCGTCGGGGCCATGGGCGATATCGAAGGCGGCGATGTGCAGGTAGGTGCCGCCGGCCGGCTGCACACCCTGCATGCCGCGCAGGTAACCGGGGTGGGCATGCACCAGTGCGCTGGGCAGCAGGCCCTTGGAGAGCAGTTCCTGCGGGCCGTAGATGTCGGCCATGACCCGGTCCAGCAGGCGGGCGCGCTGCTGGATGCCGGCCTCGATCTGCGCCCAGTCGGCAGCCGACACCATCATGGGGAAGAGATCCAGCGCCCAGGGCCGCTGCGGGCCGTTGGCGTCGGCGTAGACGTTGTAGGTCACGCCGTTGTCGCGGATCTGGCGGCGCAGGTTGGCGGTGCGGTGGTTCAGGTCGTAAAAACCGTCGGCGCCCAGGAAGTTGAAAAACCGCGTCCATTCGGGCGACAGGCTGTCATCGATGGCTGTGGCCGCGGTGGCGGCCGCCGGCTGGGGCGCGGCGGTTTCAGGGGCGCTGCCTGCCGCGCGCAGCACGGGCTGGGCCGGCGCCGCGGTTTCGGCGGGCGCGGGGCCTTCGGAGACACGGCCTCGCAGCTCATCAAAGTGGCCCGCCGCCGCATGCGGCGCCAGCGCGGCGGCCAGGGCGCAGGGGGATTCGAGCGCCTGGGCGGCAAAAAGGGACTGGGTGTTATTTTCCACGTACTGCCAAGTATGCCTGCGGCCGGTAAGCCTAAAGCCTTAATCAGGGGCGGCTTCCCGGCCAAACCGGCGATTTATACCGCTTGCGCATGCAAATGTTGCAGCCATAAGACAGGCGCAAGGCCGGTCTTATGGCTTTCGCGAGGGCTCTAACGCAGGTCGAGCGTAAACGGAAACTCGCGGCTCGGCTGTGCCGGCGCCACGCGCATCTTGCCGGGCGTGTGGCCCATGCGGAAAAAGCGCGTGAGGCGGCGGCTTTCGGCCTCGTACGAATTGACCGGCAGCGTGTCGTAGTTGCGCCCGCCCGGGTGCGCCACATGGTATTGGCAGCCACCCAGCGAGCGCTCCATCCAGGTGTCGACGATGTCAAACGTGAGCGGCGCATGCACGCCGATGGAGGGGTGCAGGGCCGAGGGCGGGTTCCAGGCCTTGTAGCGCACGCCGGCCACGTATTCGCCGACGCGGCCCGTGCTTTGCAGCGGCAGGGCGCGGCCGTTCACGGTGACGACGTAGCGGTTGTCGTTCAGGCCCGTGACGTGCACCTCGATGCGCTCCAGCGACGAATCGACATAACGCACCGTGCCGCCGGCCGAGCCTTCCTCGCCCATCACATGCCAGGGCTCCAGCGCGCTGCGCAGCGTGAGCTCGATGCTGTTCGTCTTGACCTGCCCGATCAGCGGGAAGCGGAACTCGAAATGCGGCTCGAACCAGGCCATGTCGAAGGCGTAGCCGGCTTCGCGCAGCTCGGTCAGCACGTCTTCAAAATCCATGCGCACAAAGCCGGGCAGCAGGAAGCGGTCATGCAGCTCGGTGCCCCAGCGCGTAACGCGGCCGTGGTAGGGCTTGTTCCAGAAACGCGCCACCAGCGCGCGCAGCAGCAACTGCTGGGCGATGCTCATGCGCGCGTGCGGCGGCATTTCGAAGGCGCGCAGTTCCAGCAGGCCCAGGCGGCCCGTGGCGGAGTCGGGCGAGTACATCTTGTCGATGCAGAACTCGCTGCGGTGCGTGTTGCCGGTCACATCGACCAGGAGGTTGCGCAAGGTGCGGTCCACCAGCCAGGGTGGCATGTCCGCCCCGTATTTCTTGCGGTTGTTTTCGATCTCGCGCAGCGCGATTTCAAGCTCGTACAGCTGGTCGTTGCGCGCCTCGTCCACACGCGGCGCCTGGCTGGTCGGGCCTATGAACAGGCCCGAGAACAGGTAGCTCAGCGAGGGGTGGTTGTGCCAGTAGGCGATCAGGCTGCCCAGCACCTCGGGCTTGCGAAGGAAGGGGCTGTCGGCCGGCGTGGCGCCGCCCAGCACAAAGTGGTTGCCGCCGCCGGTGCCGGTGTGCCGGCCGTCGGTCATGAATTTTTCGGCTGACAGCCGTGTCTCGTGCGCGATCTTGTAGAGAAATTCGGTGTGCGCCACCAGCTCGCCCCAGTTGTAGGCCGGGTGGATGTTGACCTCGATGACGCCCGGGTCGGGCGTGACCTGCAGCATCTTCAGGCGCGGGTCGCGCGGCGGCGGGTAGCCCTCCAGCACGATGCTCACGCCCAGCGACTGCGCCGTGGCTTCCACCGCGGCCAGCAGGTCCAGGTAGTCCTCCAGCCGCTCCATGGGCGGCATGAAGACATACATCGCACCGACCTCGCCGCGGCCCGATTTGTTGGCTTGGCTGTCCGGGTCGGCCTTGGGTTTGTCCCGGGGGCCGTTGGCGCGCTGCGGGTCGCGCACCTCGACGCACAGCGCGGTGCGCGTGAGCCAGGCGGCCGACTCAAAGGGCTTGGGCGCCCGGTCGCCGGCCGGCTGGCCCTCTGCGCCCGCCTTGCCCTGCGGCTGGAGTTGCGGGGTGCGGCCGGCCTGTGGTGATCCGGTATTGCCCGTGAGGTAGCGGGCCATGTATTGCGTCAGGGAAGCGGCGCCGCTTCCCGCAGAAGGCGCGGCCGGTGTGGCGCCACGGGCCGCGCTGAAGCTGCCGTTGTAGCGCGCGGCCAGCGCCGAGGCATCCGGCAAGTCCTGCCGCGGCGCAAACGGGTCGGACTCGATCATGTAGGGGTAGTCGGTCTTGGACACCCAGGGCACGGAATCCAGCGGCAGGCGGTAGCCCATGGGCGAATCGCCCGGCATCAGGTACATGCGCTCGTCGCGGAAGAACCAGGGGCCCGTGGTCCACTTCGGGCCGGCGAGGGCGGGAGCTTGCGCTTGTTTGGCCTGCAGCGGCAGCACATAGCCCACGACCGAGTCCAGGCCCTGCATGAAGACGCGGCGCAGGCGCTCGCGTTCCATGGCGTCGTCCAGGCGTGAATCAAAGGGGTCGACATTGACCGGCAGCCGGCGTTCGCGCCAGAGGTAATACCAGGTGTCCTCATAGCCCGGCGTGATGTAGGTTGTGGGAAGGCCCAGCTTGCTCGCCAGGGTTTGTATGAAGCGCTGCGCGTCGGCGCTGGTGTAGCTGCTGGGCAGGCGCTCATCGGCGAACAGGGCGGGGTTCTGCCAGATCGGCTGGCCGTCCTTGCGCCAGAAGATGCTCAGTGCCCAGCGCGGCAACTGCTCGCCCGGGTACCACTTGCCCTGGCCGAAATGCAGGAAGCCGCCTTCGCCGTATTCGGCGCGCAGCTTTTGCACGAGCTCGGTCGCGTAGCCGCGCTTGGTCGGGCCCAGCGCGTCGATATTCCATTCGGCCGCGTCACGGTCGGTGGTGGCCACAAAGGTCGGCTCGCCGCCCATGGTCAGGCGCACGTCGCCGGCCGCCAGGTCCCGGTCGACCTTTTCGCCGAGTGCCAGCACTTCCTGCCATTGCTCTTCGGTGTAGGGCTTGGTCACGCGCGGCGATTCGTAGATGCGCTGCACCGCCATGTGGTGCGCGAACTCCACTTCGGATTTGTCGACGCCGCCTTCCACCGGCGCGGCGCTGGAAGGCTCGGGCGTGCAGGCCAGCGGGATATGGCCTTCGCCGGCCATCAGGCCCGAGGTCGGGTCCAGGCCTATCCAGCCCGCGCCGGGCAGGAAGACTTCGCACCAGGCATGCAGGTCGGTGAAGTCGGCTTCGGCGCCGCTCGGGCCGTCTATGGATTTGACGTCCGCCTTGAGCTGGATCAGGTAGCCGGAAACAAAACGCGCGGCCAGGCCCATGTGCCGCAGCAGCTGCACCAGCAGCCAGCCGGTGTCGCGGCAGGAGCCGCAGGCCAGGCGCAGCGTCTCTTCGGGCGTCTGCACACCCGGCTCCATACGGATCGAGTACTGGATGTCCGACTGCAGGCGCTGGTTCAGTCCCACCAGGAAGTCGATGGTGCGCTTGGGGCTGCGGTCGATTTTTTCGAGGTAGCGCTTGAGCAGCGGCGTGAGCGGCTGCGTCGCCAGGTAGGGCGCGAGCTCGCGGGCCTGCAGGGCGTTGTAGCTGAAGGGAAATTCCTCGGCGGAAGGCTCCAGGAAGAAGTCAAAAGGGTTGAACACCGCCATCTCGACGATCAGGTCCACCGTGACCTTGAACTCGCGCGTCGGCTCGGGAAACACCAGGCGGGCCTGGTAATTGGCAAACGGGTCCTGTTGCCAGTTGATGAAATGCCCGGCGGGCTCGATCTTGAGGGAGTAGGACAGCACCCGCGTGCGGCTATGGGGTGCGGGCCGCAGGCGGATCACCTGCGGGCCCAGCCTCACCAGCCGGTCGTATTTATAGTGAGTGATGTGGTTCAGGGCAACGTGGATGGACAAGGCAACCTCGCTTCAAAAAATAACAGGGCGCAGGACCGCCACATCAAGCGGTCGTCTAAATCGGTCGCCTCAATGGCGTGTGAACAGCTTACCCGGATTTGACGGAATTTCTGAAAGCAAGAGCTGCGCCATATGCGGAGTTTGCATGGCGTGCTGTCGGCTGCTTGTCCCGACCCTCCGTTAAGCAGCTTCAAAAAAGCAAAAAAGAGGGGAGGCAGCGTGAGGCAAGCTGTATTCAAGGGGACATGGCAAGGCGCCAGGAGCCCGGGGCCTGTTCTGGCCGGTTTTATCGCGGGCGTGGCCCTGCAACTGCAACAGTCCGCTTTATGGCCGCAGCAAGGCTACGCGCTGTATGTCGTGCTGCCTTCCGCGGCGGCCTTGTTGTGGCGTCTGCTACGGCCTGGCCGCGGCAGGCCCTGGGGCAGGGTGGGGCTGGCGTTTGCCCTGGCGGCGCTATTGGGCTTTGGTTCGGCCGGCTGGCGGGCCTGCGTTTTCCAGTCCGCCGCGCTGGACCCGGCCCTCGAAGGCCGCGACATCGAGGTGACGGGCAGCGTGCCGGCCATGCCGCAACCCGGCGAAGACGGCTTGCGCTTTCGCCTGGATGTGGAATCCGCGCGCCTGGACGGCTGGCCGGTGGCCTTGCCGCCGCGCATCCTGCTCGGCTGGTATTCTGGCTTTGCCGGCCGGGAAGCGCGCGTTCCCGCCCAGGATGCGGACCCGTTTGAAGCGGCGCTGGCCTTGCAGCGCCAGCCGCAGGTGCTGCGCGCCGGCGAGCGGTGGCGCATGACGGTGCGGCTCAAGGCGCCGCACGGTAACAGCAACCCGTACGGCTTTGACTACGAACTGTGGCTGTGGGAGCAGGGCATACAGGCCACCGGCTATGTGCGCGCCGGCGTGAACGATGCGCCGCCCGCGAAACTTTCCAGCAGCTGGCAACACCCGATCGAGCAGGCCCGGCAGGCGGTGCGCGAGAAAGTTTTCGCCCGTGTCGAGAACCGCCAGTGGGCCGGCATCATCGCCGCGCTGGTGGTGGGTGACCAGAACGCCATTGAGCGGGCCGACTGGGATGTCTTTCGCGCCACGGGTGTGGCGCATTTGATGAGCATTTCCGGCCTGCACATAACCATGTTCGCCTGGGCCGCTTCGCTGCTTATTGGCGGCATCTGGCGGCGGTCCGCACGCCTGACGCCCAGGCTGTGCCTGGCGCTGCCGGCCGCCGGTGCCGGCGCGCTCGGCGGGCTGTTGCTGGCGTCCTTGTATGCGCTGTTTTCAGGCTGGGGTGTGCCCGCGCAGCGCACCATCTGGATGTTGGCCACCGTGATATGGCTGCGCCAGGGAGGGCGGCAGTGGCCCTGGGCACAGACCTGGCTGCTGGCCATGGCCGTAGTGGTGGCGCTGGACCCGTGGGCCATGCTGCAGGCCGGCTTCTGGCTCTCTTTTGTGGCGGTGGGCGTGCTGTTCGCCACGGATTCGGGCGGGCCGCATGACCATGCCTCCCGGGAAGCGCTTGCGCAAGGCGGATGGCGGTGGCACATCCGGCGCTCGCTGGCCGGCCTGGCCCGGGCCATGCGCGAGCAATGGGTGGTCACGCTCGCGCTCACGCCGCTGTCGCTGCTGCTGTTCAACCAGGTCTCGCTGGTCGGCTTGCTGGCCAACGCCGTGGCCATTCCGGCCGTGACCTTGCTGATCACGCCGCTGGCCCTGCTGGGGGTCCTGTGGGCGCCGGCCTGGGCTGCGACGGCGGCTTGTGTCAGTCTGCTGGCACTGTTCCTGCAGTGGCTGGCAGGCTGGCCGCTGGCCTCCCTCAGCGTGGCCGCGGCGCCGCTGTGGTGCGCCGTCGCCGGCGTGGCAGGTGGCGGCTTGCTGGCGACGCGCCTGCCCTGGCATTGGCGCGTGCTGGGCATTCCGCTGCTGCTGCCCGTGCTGCTGTGGCACTCCGTGCGGGTGGCGCCCGGGCAGTTTGAACTCCTGGCGGCCGACATCGGCCAGGGCAATGCGGTCCTGGTGCGCACTGCCGGCCACAGCCTGCTCTATGACGCCGGCCCGCGCTTTTCGCGCGAAAGCGATGCCGGCCACCGCGTGCTGGCGCCCCTGCTGCGCGCGCTCGGCGAACGGCTGGACATCCTCATGGTCAGCCACCGCGACATCGACCATATCGGCGGGGCGGCCGCCGTGCTGGCCATGCAGCCCGGCGCCCGGTTGATCAGCTCGATCGAAGACACCCATCCACTGCAGGCCACGCGCAAGGTGGAGCGCTGCATGGCCGGCCAGCACTGGGAATGGGACGGCGTGCGGTTTGACGTGCTGCAGCCGGCCGTCGCAGCCTACGACAGCGTGGCTAAACCCAATGCCATGAGCTGCGTGCTGCGCGTCTCCAATGCCAATGGCAGCCGCGCCGCCCTGCTGGTGGGTGATATCGAGGCGCCGCAGGAGGCGGCCCTGGTTGCCAGCGATGCGGCCCGCCTCAAGGCCGACTTTTTGCTGGTGCCGCACCATGGCAGCAAGACTTCGTCGAGCGAGCCCTTTCTGGACGCCGTGCAGCCACAATGGGCCATGGCGCAGGCGGGCTACCGCAACCGCTTCGGCCACCCGGCCGAACCTATCGTGGCGCGCTACCAGGCGCGCGGCATACGCCTTGTCAAATCCGCGACATGCGGAGCCGCGATATGGGACAGCCAGCATGCTGACGCCTTGCGCTGCCAGCGGGAAGAGGGCAAACGCTACTGGCACCATGCGCCTGCGAGTTAAAAATTGCGGAGTGGTACGCCGACTTGGCGCATTACTTGCTAAGCTATATTTAGGAGCCTGTTCAATGTCTAAACGAAGCCGCGCAAGCGCCTTCTCGGGATGGGATGCAAGGCGCGGTGCGACGCCCATAGCACGGCTATGGGCTAGCGCCGCAACGCCGCAGACCGCCCGAGAAGGCGCTTGCCCTCCGGGTTGAGGTGAAATCGCGCGATTAGGCCACCCGAGCCCTTGCATGGGCATCAGCCCATGCGGCGGTCTCGGTCGGCCCACTCATCGCGATTGCACCTCAACGCGGCCTCGTTTAGACATTGAACAGGCTCTAATAATGCCCTGCGCATAACTTGCTGGAGATCAAGCCAATGAGCCGACCGATGTTTGATGAAATGAATGCCACGGAGTCCAGCGTCCGTGAACACTACCAGGGCTACCAGCGCTGGCTGGCCAAACAGCCGGCCGATGTGATGGAGGCGCGCCGCGCCGAAGCCGAGATGATCTTCCGCCGCGTCGGCATCACCTTTGCCGTCTACGGCGCCAAGGACGAAGACGGCGCCGGCACGGAACGCCTGATCCCCTTTGACCTGATCCCGCGCATCATTCCCGCCCACGAATGGGCCAGCATGGAAAAAGGCCTGGTGCAGCGCGTCACGGCGCTCAACCGCTTTATCCACGACGTCTACCACGGCCAGGAAATCATCAAGGCCGGCGTTATTCCGTCGGAGCAGATTTTCCAGAACGCGCAGTTCCGCCCCGAGATGATGGGCGTGGACGTTCCCGGCAACATCTATTCGCACATCAGCGGCATCGACATCGTGCGCGCGCCCAATGCCCAGGGAGAGGGCGAGTACTACGTGCTCGAGGACAACCTGCGCGTGCCCAGCGGCGTGAGCTACATGCTGGAAGACCGCAAGATGATGATGCGGCTCTTCCCCGATCTCTTCAGCGAAAACCGCGTCGCGCCCGTCGCGCACTATCCCGACCTGCTGCTCGAAACCCTGCGTGCCATGGCGCCGCCTGCCACGGCCGAGCCCACGGTGGTGGTGCTCACGCCCGGCATGTACAACTCGGCCTACTTCGAGCACGCCTTCCTCGCCCAGCAGATGGGCGTGGAACTGGTCGAGGGCCAGGACCTTTTCGTCAAGGACAACTTCGTCTACATGCGCACCACGCGCGGCCCGCGCCGCGTTGACGTGATCTACCGCCGCGTCGACGACGACTTCCTCGACCCGCTGGCCTTCCGCCCCAATTCCACGCTGGGCTGCGCGGGCCTGCTCAATGTCTACCGCAGCGGCAATGTCTCGCTGTGCAACGCCATAGGCACGGGCGTGGCCGACGACAAGTCCATCTACCCCTATGTGCCCAAGATGATCGAGTTCTACCTCGGCGAAAAGCCCATCCTCAAGAACGTGCCCACTTATATGTGCCGCAACAACGAGGACCTGCAGTACACCCTGGCCAACCTCAAGGACCTGGTCGTCAAGGAGGTGCACGGCGCCGGCGGCTACGGCATGCTGGTCGGCCCGGCCTCCACAAAAGCCGAGATCGAGGAGTTCCGCGCCGCCCTGGAGGCCAACCCCTCGGGCTACATCGCCCAGCCCACGCTCAGCCTTTCCACCTGCCCGACCTACGTTGAAAGCGGCATCGCACCGCGCCACATCGACCTGCGTCCTTTTGTGCTGAGCGGCAAGGAAGTGCAGATGGTGCCTGGCGGCCTCACGCGCGTGGCGCTCAAGGAAGGCTCGCTGGTTGTCAATTCCTCGCAGGGCGGCGGCACCAAGGACACCTGGATTCTGGAGGGCCCGTCGTCGCCGGTGGCGTTCCAGTCTCAATCGCAGTCGCAGTCATCTTCAAAAGTTGGGGGAGCGTAATCATGTTGTCTAGAACCGCTGACCACCTCTTCTGGATGTCTCGCTACACCGAACGCGCTGGCGATATGCCGCAGGCATTCGCGGGGATGACTCATCAATTGCGCGAAGCGCTTGTGATGTCATCACCAAAACACGCAAAGCGCGTTAGCGCTTTCGGTGTTTGAGGCTTAGGAAGGAGAAAAAATGTTATCCCGCACTGCTGATCACCTTTTCTGGATGTCGCGCTACACCGAACGCGCCGAAAACACAGCCCGCATGCTCGACGTCAACTACCAGACCTCGCTGCTGCCGCAGTCCGCTGCCGTGGCGCAGGGCGGCTGGCAAAGCCTGCTGAGCATCAGCGAACTGAAGCCTTTTTTCGCGGCCAAATATGGCGACGGCATCAACCCGCGCGAAGTCATGGACTTCATGGTGCGCGACGAGCAGAACGCTTCCAGCATCGTCTCCTGCCTGAAGAATGCCCGTGAAAACGCCCGCGCCGTGCGCGGCACGCTGACCACCGAGGTCTGGGAGACGCAGAACCAGACTTATCTTGAAGTGATCCGCATGCTGCGCAGCGGAGACTTCGAGCGCGACCCCGGCCAGTTCTTTGAATGGGTCAAGTTCCGCTCACATCTCTCGCGCGGCGTCACGGCCGGCACCATGCTGCAGGACGAGGCCTTCCACTTCCTTCGCCTGGGCACCTTCCTGGAACGCGCCGACAACACCGCCCGCCTGGTGGACGTGAAATTCCACGCTGTGCAGAACGACTTCCTGGTCACCGACGGCGAGAAGGACCAGGAGTACGACTTTTATCACTGGAGCGCGATTTTGCGCAGCGTCTCGGGCTTCGAGGTCTATCGCAAGGTGTACCGCGACGTCATCAAGCCCGAGCGCGTGGCCGAGCTGCTGATTTTGCGGCCCGACATGCCGCGCTCGCTGCTGGCCTGCCTCAATGAGCTCATGGGCAACCTCGCCATGGTGACCAGCGATACGGCCAGCGAAACCCAGCGCCGCGCCGGCAAGCTGCGCGCCGACCTGCAGTACGCCCGCATCGACGAAATCCTCGCCACCGGCCTGCATGCCTTCCTGACCCAGTTCCTGGACCGCGTCAATGAAATAGGCGCGCACATCAGCCGCGAGTTTCTTGTGCCGGCAACGCATTGAAGCTTTACGTACGGCACGTCACCGACTACCGGTACACCGAGCCGCTGCGCTACGCGCTGCAGACGCTGTGGCTCACGCCGCAGCCGGGCCCGGCGCAAACGGTGCACTACTGGAGCCTGGGCGCGCCTGAAAAGCTGTTCACCCAGCGCGACGCTTTCGGCAACACCATCAGCTCCTACACCTATGTCGGCAGCAACACCAGCAATGTGCGCTGGAGCCTGGTCAATGCGGCCGGAGAGGTGGAAACTTTTGGCATCGCCGAATTCAATGATCCAGAGAGCTTGCCGCACCCGTATTTCTTTCTGCGCGCCACCCATCTGGCGGAACCGCATTGGGAACTCGCTGAGTTCGGCCGGCGATTCATCCCGCAAAGCCTGGACGGCACCGCCAGCCTGCCGGCTTTGCTGGCCCTGAGCCGCGGCGTGGCCGACGCGGTGAGCTACCGCAAGAACAGCACCAGCGTGACCACCACCGCCCTCGAAGCCTTCAAGTCCGGCGCCGGCGTATGCCAGGACCAGGCCCATGTGATGGTCGCCATCTGCCGCAGCCTGGGCTACCCGGCGCGCTATGTCAGCGGCTACTTTTACGCCGCCAACGAACCCGACCTGGCCAGCCACGCCTGGTGCGATGTCTGCCTGGATGTCGCGACCCGGCGCTGGGCCAGCATAGACGTGACGCACGGCTGCCTCATCGACGAGCGCCACGTGCGCCTGGCCACGGGCACCGACTACAACGCCTGCCCGCCCATCAAGGGCGTGCGCCGGGGCGGCGGGAAAGAATCCATGACGGTGGAAGTCGCGATTAAGCCGGTGTGAGTTAACCTTGAAGCACCCGGAAACCGGATAGAAGCCAAGCCAGTCCCAGGGAGTTCCACAATGTCCGTCGTCAAACGCTTGCTGCTTATTTTGTGCGTCCTCGTGAGCTGCGTGGCTTGCGACCAATCCACCAAGGTCTATGCGGAAGCCAGGTTGCCGAAAGCCCAGGCGCTGTCCCTGCTGTCGGACACCGTACGCCTGCAGGTCGCGCATAACGAAGGCGCGTTCCTGAGCCTGGGGGCTTCCGCCCCAAAGCCCTGGCGTGTTGCGGCGCTGCGTATGGGCGTCGGTGCAATGCTGCTGGCCCTGCTGCTGTATACGCTGTTTGCCGGGGCTGGCCAGGGCCTGTCCGTTTTTGCGCTGGCCCTTGTTTTTGCCGGCGGCTTCAGCAACTTGATTGACCGCTTCGTCAACGAGGGCTACGTCGTGGACTTCATCAATCTCGGCGCCGGCCCGCTGCGCACGGGCATCTTCAATGTCGCGGATATCGCGATCAGCGCCGGCGCCATCCTGCTTGCCGTTCAAGCCTGGCGCGGGCAGCAGGGCAAGGCCTGAGCTTGTTCCTGATGGAGCGGGCTTGCTCGCCGCGCGCCGCACTTGTGCCTGCAACCTGAGGTACGCTTGCCTGATGACCGAAATCAAGCCCGCAAAATTTCCTGGCGACCTTGAGCAGGTTGTCGCCATCTTCCGCGAATACATCGCCAGCCCCAGCGTGGACCTGGGTTTCCAGGACTACGAAGCGGAATTTGCCGCCCTGCCGGGAAAGTATGCTGCGCCCGACGGCCGCCTGCTTCTCGCGTGGAAGGGGCAGGCCGTTGTCGGGTGCGCGGCACTGCGCCGCGTGGATGAATCCACCTGCGAAATGAAGCGCGTCTACGTGCGCCCAATTGCCAGGGGTGAAAACCTCGGCCGCCGGCTGGTTGAAAGCATCGTCGCCGAAGCGCGTGCCGCGCGCTATTCGCGCATCTGCCTGGATGTCCTGCCCGAATTCGCTGCCGCGCAGCGCATCTACGAATCGCTGGGTTTCGTGCCGGCGGAGCCCGTTGCGTTCAATCCTGTTCCGGGCACCAGATTCCTGGCGCTTGAGCTTTCTCCTTCGCGGCTTGTCGATGCGGCCTAGCTCTCTGAAGGCGATTGCCGTTTTCTTTCGGGCCTGGCTTGCCATTGCGGTGCTGACTGTCGCCGCGAGCGGCGGCAATGCCTTAGCCACGGGTGCTCTGTCCTTCGAAGGTAGTGGCTATGTTCTTGACTTCACGGTGGGGCAGCAGGAGCGTCCCGTGCTGGCGGGCCTGTCGTTTTCCGCACCTGGGTCGAGCTTGAACTTGATACTTCGCCCGCCGGACTTGGTCGTTGTGGCGTTTGACGCAAAGGCAAAGCGTCTGCTTGTTCGCTACAGGAATCCCGGAGACAGCAAACTTCCTCCGGATTTCGAGTTTTCGGTTCATGGTAGCGAAGGCATTTTGACATTGCCGAATCGCTCAGTCGCGGGCCGCTTCAACTGGGAGATGTGAGCGTGGAGGCCAGGTACACCGAACTTTTTCCCATGCAACCATCACCCTGGATGCCCATCGCCCTCGCCGAAGCCGGCGTTCGCACATTCCCCGTGGGCCAGAGCAATCCCCGGGTCACCGAATACCACGCGCTCACCAATATCCGTGGCTATGACGACAAGGCTTCCTGGTGTTCTTCTTTTGTGAACTGGTCCCTGGCACAGGTCGGCATTCCCGGCACCGGCTCGGCGCTCGCGCGCTCTTGGCTGGAGTGGGGTGAGCCGCTGGATGTACCCGTGCCCGGCTGCATTGCGGTTCTCTCGCGCGAAGACCCGGCGGGCTGGAAGGGCCATGTCGGTTTCTTTCTTCGCGCGGACGCGGAGCATGTGTATTTGTGGGGCGGCAACCAGCTCGATGAAGTGCGTGAGCATTTTTATCCGCTGACTGCGGTGCTGGCTTATCGCTGGCCTTCGCAAAAGACGGCATGACGCTTCTCCTCAAGGCCGTGTTGGGCTGATATCTTTCATTCGGCTTTCGGCGTCTGGCGCAGTGGGCCACCCGCCTAGGGGAAAGCACGGGCCCTTGTGCCAGCGGATTGACAGCTACGCGCACTAATGTTGCGGGACTCCATCACAACAAGGACCGCCCGACATGAAACGCCGCCATCTTTTGCAAGCCACTTCGGTTGCCATCGCCCTGCCTTCGCTGGCCTGGGCCCAGGACAAATATCCCAGCAAGCCCATCACGTTTGTCTGCCCCTATTCGGCAGGCGGTAATGCTGACCAGCGCTCGCGCCAGATCGGCCGTTTCCTCTCCACTGCGCTGGGTCAGCCCGTGCTCGTGGACAACAAGCCCGGCGCCGGCGGCAACATCGGCACCGATGCCGTGGCCCACGCCAAGCCGGACGGCTACATCATCGGCATGGGAAATTTCGCGCCGCTGGCGGTCAATCCCACCATGTTCAAGAAAATGAATTTCGACCCGGCCAAGGACCTCGCACCGGTCTGCCTGATCGAGAAGGGGCCGCTGGTGCTCATGGTGCCCGCGGGCTCGCCCTTCAAGAGCGTGAAGGACGTCATCGCCGCCGCCAAGGCCAGCCCCGGCAAGCTCTCGTTCGCATCGGGCGGCCTGGGCGGCTCGCACCATCTGTCGGGCGAGATGTTCAAGTCGCTGGCTGGCCTGTCCATCACGCACGTTCCCTACAAGGGCGGGGCGCCCGCCACGACTGACCTGATGGGTGGGCAGGTGGACATGATGTTCGAGCAGATGTACTCGGCCGCCCCCTCGGTCCGCGCCGGAAAGCTGCGTGCGCTGGCTATCACCAGCAAGACGCGCTCACCGCTGTTTCCCGACCTGCCCACCATGGCCGAGGCCGGTGTGCCGGGCTTTGAAGTGCAGAACTGGCAAGGGCTGATCGCACCGGCCGGCACTCCCCCAGCCCTTATCAAGCTGCTCAATGAAACCGTCAACAAGGCGCTCGCCGACCCGACCATCAAGGAACAGATGCTGGGCCAGGGCAATGAAATCGGCGGCGGCACTCCCGAGCAGTTCGCGGCCCTGATCAAGTCGGAAGCGGAGCGCTGGGGCAAGCTGGTCAAGAGCGCGAATATCAGGCCTGAGTAGCACGGATTGGCGCGGCTTGCCGGCCGACAGGCCGGCGAAGCGCCTTTTGCGCGTCATGGCCGATGGGGGTGTTCAGCATAATCACCGCCATCGCCTTGTTTCAAAAAATGCTGAATCACCTCGCTTCGCTTTTCCTCCTGGCTTCGCTGTTCCTGCCATTGGCGGCAGGCGCTGGCGATGCACTACCCAGGGAAGCTCCGATTTTCCCTGGAAAGTCGTGGGAGGTGATTTTCCCTTCGACCTTGAATCCCGAATGCCGCACGCAGCTGGGTGTGGCGCGCGACTACCTGCAGACCCTGGACACCACGTCGCTGATGGCGGTGCAACAGGGGAAGGTGCTGTTCAGCTATGGCCCGACTGATCGTGTCAGCATTTTGTTCTCGGCCCGCAAAAGCATTTTGTCCATGCTCTACGGCAAATATGTGGCGGATGGAACAGTCGATATCGAGAGAACCCTGGCCGATCTTGGCGTTGACGATATTGGAGGGCTTTTGCCCATCGAGCGGCAGGCCCGGCTGAGGGATCTGCTGACGGCACGTTCCGGTGTCTATCACCTGGCTGCCAACGGGGGTGACGACCTTGCGTCCGCTCCGCCGCGGGGCTCGCAAACGCCCGGTACCTACTTTCTTTACAACAACTGGGATTTCAATGCCGCCGGCACGGTGTTCGAATCGCTCACGGGGCGGAGCATTTACCGTGCATTTGCCGATGACTTCGCCGCTCATTTGCAGCTTGAGGACTTCCGCCTCGAGCGCCATCGGCGCACCGGCGATCTCACAAAGTCAGAGCATGCCGCCTACCATTTCTTTCTTTCTACCAGGGACATGGCGCGCCTTGGATATTTGATGCTCCGGCAAGGCAACTGGCGCGGCCGGACGCTCATTCCGGCATCCTGGGTGGCCCAAACCACTGCCGCCGTTACCCCTGCTGCGGAGATGCATCCTCCCCGAACGGCCAGGCGCCGCTTTGGCTATGGCTACCTGTGGTGGATACTGGAAGAGCCCTCAGACTCGCCGCTGCACGGCGCTTACATGGCGTGGGGTGTGCATGGCCAGTACATCCTTGTTGTGCCTGAGCGGCAAATGGTGATCGCCCACAAGCGTGAAGTCCCCGTTGCGGGGAATTGGGACGTCAGCTGGGTTGCGCCGGGCGATTTTTTGAAAGCGGCCAGAACGCTTGCGGGCGCTCCCTGCGGCTAGGCGGCCGTTGTCCTGGCCTCACTGCCTTACTGCCTCACCCGCGCCGCCACTTCCCGCCCCAGCTCAATCACCGCCATCGCGTAGTAGCTGCTCCAGTTGTAGCGCGTGATGGCATAAAAGTTTTCGGTGCCGGCGACATACTGCGGGGCGTCGGTGCCGTTGAGCAGTTCGATGAGGGCCAGGGGGCCGGTGTGTTGCAGGGCGGGGCCTTCGAGCACCGCGCCTTTTTCGGTGAAGCTGGCGACGCTGAAGGTCGGCAGAATGTCGGGCGCCATCAGTGCGTCCATGTCGAGGCGGCTTTTATCGAAGCTCACCGGGTAGTGCGTGGGCATGCCGGGCTGCCAGTTGAAGGCTTTGAAATAACTCGCGACGGAGCCGATCACGTCGGCCTTGCTGTTCCATAGGTCCACTGTTCCGTCGCCGTCGAAATCGACGGCGTACTTGATCCAGCTCGAGGGCATGAACTGCGGCATGCCCATGGCGCCGGCAAAGCTGCCGCGCGCGTCAAAGGGGCTGGCCTCGCGCCGGCTCTGCAGGGTCAGGAATTGTTCGATCTCGCCTTTGAAGAATTCGCTGCGTTCTTTGGCGCGCGGGTGGTTGGCGGGAAAGTCGAAGGCCAGCGTGGTGAGCGCGTCCATCACGCGGAAGTTGCCGGTGTCGCGGCCGTAAATGGTTTCCACGCCGATGATGCCGACGATGATTTCGGCCGGTACGCCATATTCTTTCTCGGCGCGTTCCAGCGCCTGCTGGTTCTCCAGCCAGAAACGCCGGCCGGCTTCTATGCGCACCGGGTCTATGAAGCGGCTGCGGTAGACGCGCCAGTTCTTGACAAAGGTTTTGGTGGGCGGCTGCATGAGGCGCACCACGGTGGCGTTGTAGCGCGACTGGCCGATGGCGTCGCGCACCCAGTCCGGGTCCAGGTCGCGGCGCGCGGCCAGGTCGTCGGCGAACTGCATGGCCTCGGAGCGCGTGGAATACAGCGGCCCCTGGGTTTGCACTGGTGCCGCGACTTTTTTCCGCAGGGGTTTGGTGTCGCCGGCCCAGGCGGAACAGGTCAGCGCGGCGAGCAGGAAAAGCGTGAATCCGGATCGGTAAAAGGGCATGGCCCGATTCTAAGCAGGCCAGCTCAGGCGGTTGAACTCTTCCCGGAGCGCATGCAGCTGCGGCGCGGCCTTGCCCGCGCCGGCCGGCGCGGCGGCGTAGCGCTGCTGCTCCAGGCGCAGCAGCCAGTCGGCCAGGGCCTGGCCGTTGCCGCCTTGCTCACGTCCGTAACGGGCCACCACCTCCTGCGCGAGCTGGCGCGGCGAGGTGGCCGGCGTGCTGGAAATGCCGGCCTTGTCCAGCCGCTTGCGCGCGCGCGCCAACAGGCGCACCCAGGGGTCGTGCTGGGCGCGGTCCCACAGGGTCCAGCCGGCGCCCAGCAGGGCGGCCGCCACGAGGATGCCAATCAGGACATAGCTGAGGTCTTCCCAGCTCGGCGATTCAAAGCCCAGGTTTTGCAGCAGGTTGAGTTGCCGGCCCTGGGTGTAGTTCAGCACCCACTGGTTCCAGCTGTTGTTGGTGGCTTCCCAGAGGATGCGCAGTTGCGCCATGAGGGTGGGGCTGAAGGTGCGCAGCGCCCGCCCGACCACGCCTTGCGGCGCCTCCAGCCGCTGGAACTCGCCGATGCGAGCCGGCGCGACCACCGAGGTCGGGTCCACGCGCACCCAGCCGCGGCCGGCTTCCCAGACTTCGGCCCAGGCATGGGCGCTGCTCTGGCGTATCACCCAAAAGCCGTCCAGGGTGTTGAATTCGCCGCCCTGGTAGCCGGTGACGATGCGCGCGGGAATGTCCATGGCGCGCATCAGGATGACAAAGGCCGAGGCGATGTGTTCGCAAAAGCCCTGCTTGCGATCGAACCAGAATTCGTCCGCGCTGTGCTGGCCGTAGACGCCGGGCTCCAGCGTGTAGGCATAGCCGCCGGTGCGCAGCCGGTTCATGACTTCTTCCACCAGCCTGGCGGTACCGGCGCGTGCCAGGCGGGGGTCGCCGCGAATCTCGTTGGCCAGGGCGCGGGTGCGAGGGTTGAAGCCGGACGGCAGGTCGAGGAATTCCTGCAGGCCTGGCACGTTTTGCAGCGGTCCGTGCTGGAAGCTGGGGTAGCTCTGGGCCTTGTAGCGCAGCAGGTCGGTGATGGGGCGATTCGCCAGCCACTGCAGGTCGGGCTGCATGATGCCCTGGAAACCGGATGGCAACGCGGGGCCCTGGGCAGCCGCTTCCATCATGAACAGCCACGGCCGGTTGGTGGGCTCCAGCGTGACTTCGTAACTGAGCGGTGCACCGGAGACCGTGAGGTCGGCCGTGACGCCGTAACGCGCGGCGGTGCCCAGGCGCGAGGGCCGCCACTCACGCCCGTCAAAATTGGAGAGCACCGGGCCGCGAAAGTACATGTCCTGCTTGCGCGGCGGTGCGCCGTCGAAGCGGATGCGCATGGCCACGCTTTCGTCAAGCGCCAGGCTGGCGATGGTGCCGACCTGCATGCTCGCACTCAGACCGCTGCGCCCGGCCATGGCGTCGCTGGGCACGCCCCACAAAGGCGCCAGCCGGGGAAACAGCAGAAACAGCACCAGCATGATGGGCGTGCCCAGCAGGGCCATCCAGCCGGCGGTTTTCGCGGCCTGCGACAGCGGCGGCTTGCCGACCGGCATGTGCGTGTTGACCAGCATGGTCAGCAGCCCCAGCAGGCCCAGCAGCATGCTGAGTGCCGTCAGCAGTGACTGCGAATAAAAGAAGTTGCTCAGCATGCAGAAGAAGCCGAGGAAAAACACCACAAAGGCATCGCGCTTGGCGCGCAGCTCCAGTGTTTTCAGTGTCAGCAGCACCACCAGCAGCGTCACGCCCGCGTCGCGCCCGAGCAGCGTGCGGTGCGTGAGCCAGGTCGCGGTTAGCGTCACGGCCATCAACAGCAGCAGCCAGCGCTTGCCCGGCAAAGGCCGCGCCTTCACCGCCAGCCAGCCGCGCCAGAGCAATACCGCGCCGGCCAGGGCGGTGCACCAGAGGGGCAGTTCGTTCACCTGCGGCAGCAGCACCCAGGCGATGACCAGCAGGAGGAAGAGGGTGTCTCTGGCGTCACGGGGAAGGGATTGGAGGCGGCTTAGCATGGGGTCTCCTGCTGGCCGCCTCTGGTGGTTGTGCTTGTTCTTGGTGCTAGGGCTTTTGTTGATGCCGGTTGGCCGGGAGTGGCCCGGCGGCCAGTAACTTTCTTTTGCTTCGCCAAAAGAAAGTCACCAAAGAAAAGGCGACCCGCAGTCTGGGTCCCTACGCTTCGCTTCGGGCAACCTGCGCTGCTCGACTGCGGCGGGGTCTCGCGCAAACTCGCCTGCGGCTCAAACATGCGCGATCCCTGATCCGCCTCCGTCTGCGCTGCTCGGCCCAGCCAGGACGGGGCAATCGGGATCGGGAGCGGGGACAAAGACAAACAAGGACTCGCCATGGCGAGTCCTTGTGGTTTTCGGTATTCGGGGTTTTGTCTTTGGCTGTTTGGTATTCCTGTTTCCACCCCTTGTGGATGCGCCGAGGAGCGGAGGGCCAGGCGGATTAGGGCAAAAACTTGTTTGAGCGAAGCGCAGCGTAGCGAGTTGTTTTTGACCCCGCCTGGACCGAGCACCGCAGGTTGCCCGTAGCGAAGCGGAGGGACGCAGCAACCAGGGTCGCCTTTTGGTATTCGCGTAACTTCGCTTCGCGAAGTGAGCGAATCCCCATTGCATGACCTTTGCTTACTTTCTTTTGGCGAAGCAAAAGAAAGTGAGTTGCCGCCGGGCAACCCCCGGCCAACTATTCTCAGCAGAGGGCGCACCCGTCGGGCAGACAAAGAACAAAACCTCAACATACCGCCAAAGCCTCCAAACACAAGCGCTTATGTGCCTCCCCACTACCAGGCCTGACCTCCCCGGACGGCAACCTCAACCCATAGTCCAAAGACAGCTTGTCAGCCAGCAAAACCCAGGCGCACAGCCGTGAGAGTTTCTGTTCAGCGCCGGCCGAACCGGCCAGGGCGAAGTCCAGCCAGAGCTCGTGCCGCTGGGCCTGCTGGGTGTCGCGCACCACCAGGCCGTTGCCTTGGCCGTCGTCCTTGGCGGCTTTTTTCCAGACCACCAGTTTCATGGGATCGCCGCGGCGATAACCGCGCACGCCGTCGAATTCGCCGCTGCTTTGCGCGCGCAGGGCGGCCGCGGCGCCGCCGGAGCGGGGCTCGCCGGGTGGCAGGGGCGGCGGGTGGGCTTCGGGCGCGGGATAGACCAGGACCTGCGCGGCGGGCCGCCAGATGGTCCAGACGCGGAAGGTGCCCAGCGGAAAACGCGTCTCGGCGGTCAAGGTGGGGAGCCGGTGCAGGCCGCGCCGCCTCGGCGTGAAGGCCACCTGCACCGTGCTGCTGCCCTGGGGCGGCACGTCCGTCCAGGCCCAGTGGCGTTCACGGCCTTTTTCGGTGTCGACGTCCTGCGGGTTGAGTACGCTCAGGCCTATGCCGTGGCGCGTCGTGCGCCGGGTGTTCATGAGCTTGACTTCAAAGGCGGCGGTCGCGCCGACGTAATGGGCATGCGGCGCGCTCAGGCTCATGGAGAGGCCGCGCAGCGTGCCGTGGCAGACGTGCATGCCGACGAGGGCGCTGCCGGCCAGCAAAAACGTCAGCAGATAGCCCAGGCTCAGCTGGTAATTGATGGAGGCCACCAGCAGCACCAGCAGGGTCAGCCCCATCATCCAGCCCGGGCGCGTGGGAAGGATGTACACATTGCGCTGGGTCAGCGTCATGCTGTCGGTAAAGGACAGCCTGCTTAACCACCAGGCCTGGAAGCGGGCGCGAATAAAAGCCGCGGGGTTGGGCAGGGAGGTCAGCGCCGCCATGATGGGAAACCGCTCATGGCAAAGCTATGGCGTCCAGCATGGCGCGCACCTGTTCCACCGCGCCGCGGCCGGCATCGCTGACGGGAATCAGCCGGTGTGCCGCGGTCTGCGGCAGCACGGCGGCGATGTCGTCGGGCGCCACATAGTCGCGCTTGCTCAAAAAAGCCTGGGCCTTGGCGGCCCGCATGATGGCGATGCCGGCGCGCGGGCTCAGACCCTGCAGAAACCAGCGGCCCGAGCGTGTGGCGGCGACCAGGTCCTGCAGGTAATTGAGCAGCGGCTCCGAGGCGTGGACCTTGGCGACCATCTCTTGCAGCTCCAGCAGGTCATGCGGCGCCAGCAGGGCGGGCAATTGTTCGACCATCTCGCGCCGGTCGGCGCCGCGCAGCAGCTCGCGTTCGGCGGCGCGGTCGGGATAGCCCAGGGAAATCCGCATGTGGAAGCGGTCCAGCTGCGATTCGGGCAGGGCATAGGTGCCCAGCTGGTCGTGCGGGTTCTGCGTGGCGATGACGAAGAAGGGCAGGGGCAGGGTGCGGGTTTCGCCTTCAACCGTGACCTGCTTTTCCTCCATGGCTTCCAGCAGGGCGCTCTGGGTCTTGGGGCTGGCGCGGTTGATCTCGTCGGCCAGCAGCACCTGGGCGAACACCGGCCCGGGGTGGAACACAAAACTTTCCTTCTGCCGCTCGTAAATCGACACGCCCGACAGGTCGCTGGGCATCAGGTCGGCGGTGAACTGCACCCGCGAAAACTGCAGGCCGAAGGAGCGCGACAGCGCATGGGCCAGCGTGGTCTTGCCCACGCCGGGCACGTCCTCGATCAGCAGGTGGCCGCCGGCCAGCAGGCAGGCCACGCAGTCCTGCACCTGGGCGGGCTTGCCGACGATGACCGTGTTAAGCTGATTCAGGAGCGCCTGGAGTTTTTCTGTGACATTCATGCCGCCAACCATACCGTAATTTTTCGTAAAACTCTTTTCGACGACTTCTCAACGACTTCTCAACGACTTCCCAACGATTTTCCGATGAACGCGACTGGTTATTTCAGCCACCCTGACTGCCGCAGGCATGAGATGAGTGACGGGCACCCGGAATGCCCCGAGCGGCTGGACGCCATCGATGACTGGCTGCTGGCCACGGGGGTCAAGGACGCGCTGGACACCCGCGAGGCGCCGCAGGCGGCCCTGGGCGACATCGAACTGGCGCACGACCGCATGATGGTGGCCGCGTTGCGCGGCCTGAGCGACCGCCTGGCGGACGACATGCGCGCGGGCGGGCCGGCCTATGCCCAGATCGACCCCGACACCGCCCTCAATGCGCACACCTGGAACGCCGCCCTGCGCGCCGCCGGCGCCGCGCTGGCCGCGACCGACGCCGTGCTGTCGGGCGAACTCGAAAACGCCTTCTGCGCCGTGCGCCCGCCGGGCCACCATGCCTGCCACAACAAGGCCATGGGCTTCTGCTTCTTCAACAACATTGCCGTCGCCGCCCGCTATGCGCTGGAGCGCCACGGCCTCAAGCGTGTGGCCATCGTCGACTTCGACGTGCACCACGGCAACGGCACCGAGGACATCCTGAGCGGCGACGAGCGCGTGCTGATGGTGAGCTTCTTCCAGCACCCGCTATACCCCTACAGCGGCACTGAAAGCCGCGCCGGCAACATGCTCAACCTGCCCGTGCCGCCCTATACCAAGGGCATGGACGTGCGCGAGCTGATTGAGATGATGTGGATACCGCGCCTGGAAGAATTCAAGCCCGAGATGATTTTCATCAGCGCCGGCTTCGACGCCCACCGCGACGACGACCTGGGCCAGATGGGCCTGGTCGAGCAGGACTACGCCTGGATCACCCAGCGCATCAAGGACGTCGCCAGGCGCCATTCAAAGGGGCGCATCGTCTCCTCGCTCGAGGGCGGCTACAACCTGAACGCGCTGGCGCGCAGCGTGGAAGCCCACATCCGCGTGCTGGCCGACCTGTAGGAGTTTTCTTCATGAGCGCCGCATCCGACGCCAACCTTCCGGCACCCGTGCTGCATACCCAGGACGCGCGCGGCGTGCACCGCCTGGTGCTGAACCGCGCGGCCGCTTTCAACACGCTCGGCGAAGAGGTTCTGGCCGCCTTGCAGGCCGCGCTGGATGCGATTGCGGCCGACGGCGCGGCGCGGGCGGTGGTCATCGCGGCCGAGGGCAGGGCCTTTTGCGCCGGCCATAACCTGAAAGAAATGGGCGCCCGGCCCGAGCTGGCTTACTACCAGAAGCTGTTTGCCCAGTGCACGCGCATGATGCTCGGCATCCAGAAGCTGCCGGTGCCGGTGATCGCTCGCGTGCAGGGCCTGGCCACCGCGGCCGGCTGCCAGCTGGTGGCGCAGTGCGACCTGGCCGTGGCGGCCGAGGGCGCCAGCTTTGGCGTCAACGGCATAGACGTGGGCCTTTTTTGCGCCACGCCCAGCGTGCCGCTGGTGCGTAACATACCGGCCAAGCAGGCCATGGAGATGCTGCTGACGGGCGACTTCATCACGGCCGATGAGGCGCGCGAGCGCGGCCTGGTCAATCGCGTCGTGCCTCTGGAGGCGCTGGACGCCGAGCTTGAGAAACTGCTGCAGTCGCTGCTGTCCAAACCGCGCGAAGCGCTGGCCATGGGCAAGGCGCTGTTCTACCAACAACGTGAAACCGGCATCGAAGCCGCCTACCAGCTTGCCGGCCAGTCCATGGCCCGCAACATGGCGCATGCCGTTGCACAGGAAGGCGTGCAAGCCTTCATCGAGAAAAGGAAACCCCAATGGCCGGCGCCCTGAAGACCCGCCCCCCCGCCCGCATCGACAGCCTGGACGCCTGGTTCGCCGCGCTGGCCCAGCCCACGACCCTGACGGAGATCGCCGCGCTGGTCTTGTGCGCCATGCTGGCCTGGCTGGTGGTGCGCGTGGCCGGGCGCACGCGCATGGCGGTCGACAACAGCTCCATCCTGTTCGGGCGCCGCGTGTTCGATGGTGTGCTGTTTCCGATGTTGCTGCTGTTCCTGGCTTACGTGGCCAAGGACTTGCTGGAGAACCTGTTTCCGCTGGCGCTTTTCAAGGTGGCGATTCCCGTGCTGGTGTCGCTGGCCGTGATACGCCTGGGCGTCAAGGTGCTGCAGGTGGCCTTCAAGGACGCGCCGCTGGTGCGGGCCCTGGAGCGCACCATTTCCTGGCTGGCCTGGATCGCCATGGTGCTGTGGGTCAGCGGCCTGCTGCCCGTGGTGCTCGATGAACTCGACGACATCAAGTGGAAGATAGGCAACAGCAACCTGTCGGTGCGCACCATGCTCGAAGGCGCGCTGACGGCCGGCGTGGTGCTGCTGATCGCGCTGTGGATCTCGTCGGCCATCGAGGCGCGCCTGCTGCGCAAGGCCACCGGCAACGAGCTGTCGCTGCGCAAGGCCGTCAGCAACGCGGTGCGCGCGGTGTTGATGTTTGTCGGCCTGCTGGTGGCGCTGTCCTCGGTGGGCATAGACCTCACGGCGCTCTCGGTGCTGGGTGGGGCGGTCGGCGTAGGCGTGGGTTTCGGCCTGCAGAAGCTGGCCGCCAACTATGTGAGCGGCTTTGTCATGCTGGCCGAGCGCAGCGTGCGCATAGGCGACAACGTACGGGTGGACACCTTCGAGGGCCGCATCACCGACATCAACGCGCGCTACACCGTGGTGCGCGCGCCTTCGGGCCGCGAGTCCATCGTGCCCAACGAGATGTTCATCAGCACCCGCATCGAAAACCTGTCGCTGAGCGATACGCAGGTGCTGCAATCCACCGTGGTATCGGTCGGCTATGACAGCGATGTGGGGCTGGTGATGCGCCTGCTCAGCGAAGCGGCGCTCAAACAGGAACGCGTGCTGCGCGACCCGGCCCCCGGCGTCAACCTGACCGCTTTCGGCGCCGACGGGCTGGAGTTCACGCTCAATTACTGGATGGGCGACCCGGAAAACGGCCAGCAGAACCTGAGGTCCCTGATCAACCTGGCCATTCTTGAATCCCTGCGCGCGCACAACATCGACATTCCCTATCCGCAGCGCGTGGTGCATACCCGCGTCACGGTGGAGGAAAAGGACGCCACCAAGCCTCCCAACGCCACTTCCTCTTCAACCTCCTCCCCCTCCTGAGCGGGCTGGCTGCGGGGAGGGCGCCCTGGCGCAGGCAATTGACCCCTGACTTGATGCCTGGCTACCGCCCGATTGCCGCCTGATGACTGCCTGATCGGCGCCTCAAAGACACCTTCAGGACAACGGTTGGGCAGGATGCTCTAATTCCCTTTGTTCTGCCCTCTATAATGAAAAATAGAACGACCGTTCTTTTTCTGCCCGGCACCCCTGGATACCCTCCGGCCGCCGGTCCCGCCGCCCGCATCCGGTGCGCCGCAGCATAGAATGCAAAGCTTACGTTTACGTCAACGTCAATTGATACGTCAAATTCGTCTTATCAGCCTTATCAATAACTCTGGAGCCCTGTCATGAAGGTCTTGGTCCCCGTCAAGCGTGTAGTCGACTACAACGTGAAAGTCCGCGTCAAATCCGATGGCACCGGTGTCGACATTGCCAACGTCAAGATGAGCATGAACCCGTTTGACGAGATCGCCGTCGAAGAAGCCACCCGCCTGAAGGAAAAAGGCGTGGTCACCGAGGTCATCGCCGTCAGCTGCGGCGTCGCGCAATGCCAGGAAACCCTGCGCACCGCCATGGCCATAGGCGCCGACCGCGCCCTGCTGGTTGAAACCGCCGAAGAACTGCAGCCCCTGGCCGTGGCCAAGCTGCTCAAGGCCCTGGTCGAGAAGGAACAACCCCAGCTCGTCATCCTGGGCAAGCAGGCGATTGACGACGACTGCAACCAGACCGGCCAGATGCTGGCCGCGCTGCTGGGCTGGCCCCAGGCCACCTTCGCCTCCAAGGTTGAAGTCGAAGGCGGCACGGCCAAGGTCACGCGCGAAGTCGACGGCGGCCTGGAAACCCTCTCGCTCACGCTGCCCGCCATCATCACCACCGACCTGCGCCTGAACGAGCCGCGCTACGTCACCCTGCCCAACATCATGAAGGCCAAGAAAAAGCAGCTCGACACCGTCAAGCCCGAAGACCTCGGCGTCGACGTCAAGCCGCGTATCAAGACCCTCAAGGTCAGCGAGCCGCCCAAGCGCAGCGCCGGCATCAAGGTGGCCGACGTGGCCGCCCTGGTGGACAAGCTCAAGAACGAAGCCAAAGTAATTTAAGAGGACTGATGACATGACCGCACTCGTTATTGCAGAACACGACAACGCCAGCATCAAGCCCGCCACCCTCAACACCGTGACGGCTGCCGCCCAGTGCGGCGGCGACGTGCACGTGCTGGTGGCCGGCAAGGGCGCCGAAGCCGCCGCCAAGGCCGCCGCCGCGATCGCCGGCGTGGCCAAGGTCCTCCACGTGGAAGGCGAGCATTTCGCCCACGGCCTGGCCGAGAACATGGCCGCCCAGGTGGTGGCCGTCGCGCCCGCTTACTCGCACATCCTGTTCCCCGCCACCGCTTCGGGCAAGAACATCGCCCCGCGCGTGGCCGCGCTGCTGGACGTCGGCCAGATTTCCGACATCACCAAGGTCGATGCCGCCGACACCTTCGAGCGCCCCATCTACGCCGGCAATGCCATCGCCATCGTGCAAAGCCTGGACGCCACCAAAGTCATCACCGTGCGCACCACCGGCTTTGACGCCGCGGCCGCCAGCGGCGGCTCCGCCGCGATCGAAACGCCCGCCGGTGTGGCCGACAGCGGCAAGTCCAGCTTCCTGGGCGCCGAGATTGCCAAGAGCGACCGCCCCGAACTGACCGCCGCCAAGATCATCGTCTCGGGCGGACGCGCGCTGGGCTCCAGCGAGAAGTTCAGCGAAGTGCTCACGCCGCTGGCCGACAAGCTGGGCGCGGCCCTGGGCGCATCGCGCGCCGCCGTCGATGCGGGCTACGCCCCCAACGACTGGCAGGTCGGCCAGACCGGCAAGATCGTCGCGCCCCAGCTCTACATCGCCGCCGGCATTTCCGGCGCGATCCAGCACCTGGCCGGCATGAAGGACAGCAAGGTCATCGTCGCGATCAACAAGGACCCCGAAGCGCCCATCTTCAGCGTGGCCGACTACGGCCTGGAAGCCGACCTGTTCGCGGCCGTGCCCGAGCTGGTCGCGGCACTGTAAGTAACTTCCTCCCCCGCCGGGGGAGGGCAGGGGGTGGGGTCGGCGGCGATTGTGTAAGAGCAGCGCTTTTGCCAATGCCGCTGACCCCCACCCTCCTTCGACAGGCTCAGGACGGGCCAACCTTCCCCCAGCGGGGGAAGGAGCAAGAGAAGTATTTGGAGACAAAAATGAGCTACACCGCCCCCGTCAAGGACATGCTGTTCGACATCCAGCACCTGGCCAATATCGAACAGATCGCGCAGATACCGGGTTTTGAGGAAGCCGGCCTGGACACCGCACAGGCGGTGCTTGAGGAATGCGCCAAGTTCAACGAAGGTGTGCTGGCGCCGCTGAACCGCGACGGTGACATCAATCCCTCGAGCTGGAAAGACGGCAAGGTCAGCACCACGCCCGGCTTCAAGGAGGCCTTCAGGCAATACGTCGAAGGCGGCTGGCAGGGACTGCAGCACCCGGCCGATTTCGGCGGCCAGGGCCTGCCCAAGACCATAGGCGCGGCCTGTGGCGAAATGCTCAACTCGGCCAACATGAGCTTCGCGCTGTGCCCGCTGCTCAGCGACGGCGCCATCGAGGCGCTGCTGACGGCCGGCTCCGACGAACTCAAGGCGACCTACCTCGAAAAGCTCGTGAGCGGCCAGTGGACAGGCACCATGAACCTGACCGAGCCGCAGGCTGGTTCCGACCTTGCCATGGTGCGCAGCCGTGCCGAGCCGCAACCCGACGGCAGCTACAAAATCTTCGGCACCAAGATCTTCATCACCTACGGTGAGCACGACATGGCCGAGAACATCGTGCACCTGGTGCTGGCCCGCGTGAGCGGCGCGCCAGAAGGCGTCAAGGGCATCAGCCTGTTTGTCGTGCCCAAGTTCATGGTCGGCAAGGACGGCGCACTGGGCGCGCGCAACGACGTGCACTGCGTGAGCATCGAACACAAAATGGGCATCAAGGCTTCGCCCACCGCGGTGCTGCAATACGGCGACAACGGCGGCGCCGTCGGCTACATCGTCGGTGAAGAAAATCGCGGGCTGGAATACATGTTCATCATGATGAACTCGGCGCGCTACGCCGTCGGCATGCAGGGCATCGCGATTGCCGAGCGCGCCTACCAGAAGGCCGTGGCGTTTTCGAAAGACCGCGTGCAGAGCCGTCCGGTTGACGGCTCCATCAAGGCCAGCGCGCCCATCATCCACCACCCCGACGTCAAGCGCATGCTGATGACCATGCGCGCCTACACCGAAGGCTGCCGCGCCATGGCCTCAGTGGCCGCCGCGGCTTACGACGCGGCCCACCATCATCCTGATGCCGAGGTGCGCAAGCAGAACCAGGCCTTCTACGAATTCATGGTGCCGCTGGTCAAGGGCTACAGCACCGAGATGAGCCTGGAAGTCACCTCGCTGGGTGTGCAGGTGCACGGCGGCATGGGCTTTATCGAAGAGACCGGCGCAGCCCAGTACTACCGTGACGCCAAGATCCTCACGATCTACGAAGGAACGACTGCCATCCAGGCCAACGACCTGATCGGCCGCAAGACCTCGCGCGACGGCGGCCAGGTGGCCAAGGCGATTGCCGGCCAGATCGAGGCCACCGAGAAAGCACTGGTGAAGCAGGGCAGCGCCGACGCGCTGGCCGTGGCCAAGCGCCTGAAGGCTGCGCGTGAGGCGTTCGTCGATGTGGTTGAGTTTGTCGCCGGCAACACCAAGGCCAGCCCCAACGCCGTGTTTGCCGGAAGCGTTCCTTACCTCATGCTCGCGGGCAATGTGGTGGCCGGCTGGCAGATGGCGCGTTCGCTGCTGGTGGCGCAAGAGCAGATCGCACAAGGCACCGACGTCGCTTTCATGCAGGCCAAGATCACCACCGCGCGCTTTTACGCCGACCACCTGCTGACCAAGGCCCCCGGCCTGCGCGACAGCATTGTTGAAGGCGCGGACAGCGTGACCGCGCTGGCGCTGGACGCGTTCTGATCTCGCCACGCACATAGCCGCCGCATGCATGCCCCCAAGCCGGCACGCGGCGGCACAAGCCCCCTTCTTGAGAATCACGGAGCCCCCATGTCCAGACTGCCCGGCGCATTGAACCAGCTGCCCCTGCCCATCATCGGCTCGCCGCTCTTCATCATCAGCAACCCCAAGCTGGTCATCGCGCAGTGCAAGGCCGGCGTGGTCGGCGCCATGCCCGCGCTCAATGCGCGGCCCGCGTCGCAGCTCGACGAGTGGCTCGCCGAAATCACCGAAGCGCTGGCCGCCCACAACAAGGCCAACCCCGACAAGCCGGCGGCGCCCTTCGCCATCAATCAGATCGTGCACAAGTCCAACGACAGGCTGGAGCACGACATGGAGCTCTGCGTGAAATACAAGGTGCCCATCTACATCACCAGCCTGGGCGCGCGCGAAGACATCAATGCGGCCGCGCACAGCTACGGCGGCGTGGTGCTGCACGACATCATCAACAACAAGTTCGCGCGCAAGGCGATTGAAAAAGGCGCCGACGGCCTGGTCGCCGTAGCCGCCGGCGCGGGCGGCCATGCCGGCGTCAAAAGCCCCTTCGCGCTCATCCAGGAAATCCGCCAGTGGTTTGACGGCCCGCTTGCGCTGTCAGGCGCCATCTCCACCGGCGGCGCGGTGCTGGCCGCGCAGGCCATGGGCGCCGACTTCGCCTACATAGGCTCGGCCTTCATCGCCACCGACGAAGCCCGCGCGACCGACGCCTACAAGCAGGCCATCGTCGACGGCAGCTCCGACGACATCGTCTACAGCAGCCTCTTCACCGGCGTGCACGGCAACTACCTCGCGCCCTCGATACGCGCAGCCGGCATGGACCCCGACAACCTGCCCGAAGGCGACGTCAAGACCATGAACTTCAGCGGCGGCGAAGGCAGCAAGTCCAAGGCCTGGAAAGACATCTGGGGCTGCGGCCAGGGCATTGGCGCCATCAGCAAGGTGCAAAGCGCCGCGGCCTTTATTGAACAGCTCAGGCGCGAATACCTTGACGCGCGCCAGCGCGTCTGCGCTTAAGCGACGGCCATCCATCCATGAGCACGCCCCAGCGATTTGCGGGTCTTGACGCCCTCAAAGGCCTGGCCTGCGCCCTCATCGTCTGGCACCACCTGGCGTTTTACGGGCCCATGTCGGACGTCGTGTATGCCTCCGCCCCCGGCCTCATGGATTGGCTCTACGACTACGGCCGTATGGCCGTGCAGCTCTTCCTCGTCGTTGGCGGTTTCCTCGCCGCCGCTTCACTGGCGCCGCAGGGTACGGCCGTATTTGAATCTCCCGGCCCCTTGATTCTTCGCCGCTATGCAAGGCTGGTGAAACCTTATCTGGTCGCGCTGGCCGCCAGCATCCTGGTGGCGGCGCTGCTCAGGCCCTGGTTTGACCACTCCTCGGTGCCCGCATCGCCCACGCTGTTCCAGCTGCTCGCCCATGGCTTGTTGCTGCAGGATGTGCTGAGCCAGGAGTCGCTGTCGGCCGGCGTCTGGTATGTGGCCATGGACTTCCAGCTCTATGCCATGGCCGTGCTGCTGTTTGCCGCCGCGCGGCCGCTGCGCATCGGCACGGCGGTGTCCGCGGGCGCCGTAGCTGTCCTGCTGGTCGCACTGCTTTCTCTGCTGGTGTTTAACCGGCAAGCGTCCTTTGACATTACCGCGCTGTATTTCTTCGGCGCCTATGCGCTGGGCATGCTGGCCTTCTGGGCGTCGCGCGAGGCGGGGGCGCGCCGGGGCTTCTGGCTTGCGGTGATCGTCGCGCTGGGCGTGCTGGCCCTGGTGCTGGAGTTCAGGGGGCGCCTGGTGGTCGCCGTGGTGACGGCCTTGGTACTGGTGTGGCTCAGTGGCGCGCGGCCGGATGCCTCGCCGCTGCGCTGGCTGCAGCAACGCCCGCTTCAGCACCTGGGCCGCATCTCGTACTCGGTGTTCCTGATCCACTTCCCCGTGTGCCTGCTGGCCAATGCGGTGGTCAGCCATTTTTGGCCTACGCAACCGGTTGTGAATGCGCTGGGCATGCTGGGGGCGTTTGCGCTCTCATTGCTCGCGGGGCAGGTGCTGTACCGATGGGTGGAATCTGCGCCCCTGCCTTTTGCACCGGCGCGGCTGCGCGTGCTCTTCAGCCGCTGAGCGCCTGAACCTCAGCGCCGAAACATCTCCAGCTTCAGCTCCGCCGGCTGCCCCAGCCATGAGGAATGCGTGGTGTGGTCCGCCAGGTCGTCGCCCGTGACCCCGTGCACAAACACATCCAGGCCTTTGCGCTCACTTTCCAGCCAGGGGATGATGCGCCTGAACTCCGCGCTGTCAAACGACAGCTGGCAGCTCCAGCGCGGGTGCGGCCCGACTTCGCGCTCATGCACCCGTCCCACGCCCACCCTGAACAGCTCGCCGGCACGGCTTGCCAGCGCACGCGCCTGCTCGACCGTGTCAGGCCCGAAGTAAATGTGGGCGTGGTAGTGGCTATGGATGTTCTCGGGGCGCTGGATGGTGTCGGGCATGGGGTGAAGGCGTTCGTAGGCAGGCGTAAATAAATTCAAAAACCATCCAGAAAGGTCAGCTCGGGCAGGGGCGCATCCGGGTTGTTCGCCAGGGCCTGTGCATGCACCTCGCGCATCCGCCGCCGGCAATGGGCCAGGTCTTTCACCTGGAAGAGAAACAACACTTCCTCGGGCTTGTCCGCGTTCTGCCACAGGTGCTCCAGGTACATGCCTTGCTCCGCATGCTCGGCCGCGTCGTGTTCAAGCTGCTGCTTGACGGCGGCCATCGGCGCGCCTCTGAGTTTTGCGAGTACGTGTGGCATGTGGCCTCTTTGTCTGGAGTGACGAATTCATTATTGCGAACTAGTTCTGTCGGTGCTTGCAAAAGGGATTTGCTTGAATATACTGTATATAAATACAGTATTTACTCGAAACCCATTCACCGGGCCCCATGCCTGACGCCATCATCCCCATCCACGCCATCAAAGGCCGTGGCACCGCCACGCGCATCGCGCACCGGTTTGAGAAAGACGTGCGCGCGGCCTGGGATGACGGCTGGGGCACGCTCGAACAAGAGATGGCGGGTGAGGCGCCTCGGATTGAGACCGAGGTGACGTTTGAAACCGCGCGCAGCGCGATCAGCAAAAACGATTCGCCGGACATTCATTTCGACTACTCGGTCAACCCCTATCGCGGTTGCGAGCATGGCTGTGTGTATTGCTATGCACGGCCCACGCACAGCTATTTGAATCTCTCCCCGGGCCTGGATTTTGAAACGCGGCTGATCGCCAAGCGCAATATCGTCGAAGTGCTGCGTGCCGACTTAAGCAAGCGCAGCTATGTGCCCAAGCTGATCAATATCGGTTCGGCGACCGATTGCTACCAGCCGGTGGAGCGCGAGCTGAAGCTGACGCGCGGCGTGATCGAGTTGATGCGGGAGGTGGGGCAGCCGTTTTCATTGGTGACCAAGTCCAGCGGCGTGGAGCGCGACCTGGACCTGATCGCGCCGATGGCGGCGGCGAAGCTGGCCGCGATCTATGTGACCATCACGACGCTGGACGGCGAGGTGGCGCGCAAGCTGGAGCCGCGCGCGGCGGCGCCGCACAGGCGGCTGCGCACCATACGCACGCTGGCGGAGCATGGCGTGCCGGTGGGTGTGAGCCTGGCGCCGCATATTCCGTTTGTGACGGAAGACATGGAGCAGGTACTGGAGGCCGCGTGGGAGGCGGGCGCGCGCTCGGCCTTCTACCATGTGATCCGGCTGCCCTGGGAGCTGGCGCCCATCTTCAAGGAATGGCTGGAGCTGCACTACCCGCAGCGCGCGGCGCGCATCATGGCGCATATCCATGAAATGCGCGGCGGCAAGGACTATGACAGCAATTTCGCGACGCGCATGAAGGGCTCAGGCCTGTGGTCTGAGCTGGTGCGCCAGCGTTTTGTGAAAGCCTGCGGGCGGCTGGGGTTTAACCGTGAGCGTGTTGAACTGGACCTGAGCAGTTTCAGGCCGCCGGGGGCCGCGGGGCAGGGCAGTTTGTTCTGAAGAGCGTGTGTGTGGGTTGCGGGGGCTATAGTGCAAGCCGGGTTTTAAAAGGAGTTCAGCGTGGCATTCGAGTGGAAGCATTCATCGGACGGCATGGACTGGGACGCGCTCTCTCATCTGTACCGTATCGCGCCTCTGGGCGAGAAGAAAGCGGCCGACCTCAAGGTCGTGTTTTCCAACAGCCTGTTCAAGAGTTTTGTGTATGAGGGCGGCAAGCTGATCGGCGCCGGCCGCGCGCTGGCCGACGGCATGGACTGCTCCTACATCTGCGATATCGCGGTGCATCCGGACTATCAAGGGGTGGGACTGGGCAAGGAGATTGTGGCTTCGCTGGTCGGCCTATCGCGGAGCCACAAAAAAATAATTCTCTATGCGGTGGCCGGCAAGGAGCCGTTTTACCGCAAGCTGGGTTTCAGGCGCATGCTGACGGCGATGGCGATTTTCAGGAACCAGGAGGAGGCGGTGCGCAATGGATTGCTTGGTGACAGCTGAATTGGTTTGAGGCCGCTGGCCCTCACCCTAACCCTCTCCCAGAGGGAGAGGGGACAAAGCGGGCGAGAGGGGAAACCTAACGCAGATAGCTACGGTTCAAGCGCAACTCAAGCTTCTTCTGCAGCGTCTCAAACGAAGCACTCATGGCCCAGTAGATGCCCGCAGCTGCCAGGTAAAGCGGAAAAGGCTGGAAAGTGGTGGCGATCACTTCCTTGGTCGCGAGCATCAATTCACCGACGGCGATGACCGAGACGAGCGATGTGTCCTTGATCAGGCTGATGAGGCTGTTGGACAAACTGGGCACGGCCAGCCTCAGGGCTTGCGGGCCTATCACGTAGCGCAGCGTTTGCGTTTGCGTGAGGCCCAGGCTGCGTGCCGCGTTCCACTGGCCGTGCTCCACGCCATTGATCGCGCCGCGAATCGTCTCCGACAGGTAGGCGCCCACGTTCAGGCTCAGGCCCAGGATGCCGGCGCTGATGGGGTCGAACTGTATGCCTATGCTGGGCAGGCCGAAGTAGATGACAAAGAGCTGCACCAGCAGCGGCGTGCCGCGCATGCAGCTGACATACAGCGCGGCGAGCTGCGAGAGCCCAGGCAGCTTGGCCAGCCGTGTGATCGCGACAAAGGTGCCGACGATGGCGCCGAAAAAAATCGATGCCACGGCGAGGAGCAGCGTCCATCCCGCGCCCTTGAGCATCAGAGGCAGGGCGTCGCGCAGCAGGGATGTCAGGCCAGACAAGTCCATAAGGTGTCTCCACAAATAAAAACCCCGGCAGTGAGCCGGGGTGTGCTTCAGGCGCCTGCCGAAGAAAGGCGCGCGGCTGGATGCATATTACTTCGCTTATTTATTTCGCGACAGGCGGCTTGCTCACGTCGCGGTCAAACCATTTGTTCGAAATTTTGGCGAAGCTGCCGTCGGCCTGCAGGTCGGCCAGCGCTTTGTCGATGGCGGCCTTGAACTTGGGATTGTTCTTGGCAAAGGGGATGCCGGACTTTTCGAGTTCGCCCACGGGTGCACCGGGCTTGAGCGGCAGCTTGGTCTGCTTGACGATGTAGGGGATCAGCAGGCTGTCGTTGAGCGCGGCGTCGATGCGGCCCAGTGCCAGGTCCTGCAGATATTCCTGCGCGCCGGGATAGGTCTTGATGTCGATGCCGCCGACTTTCTTGGCGATGTCGGCGTAGTTGGTGCCCTGGCCCAGGCCCAGCTTCTTGCCCTTGAGGTCGTCCAGGGACTTGAACTCGCGCTTTTCGTCCTTGCGCACGATCAGCTGCGGGGCGGAGATGGTGTAAGGCTCGGAGAAATCAAAAGTCTCCTTGCGCTTGTCGGTGATGCCGACCTGGTTGATGACCACGTCGTATTTGCCGGCCTGCAGGCCTGCCAGGATGGCGCTCCACTCGCTGGTCGAGAACTCGGCCTTCACGCCCAGCTTTTGCGCCAGGGCATTGGCCAGTTCCACTTCAAAGCCGGCGAGCTGGCCGCCTTCCTTGTAGTTGAACGGGGGATAGGTGCCCTCGAGTGCCACCTTGAGCGTGCCGCGCTGCTTGACGGTGTCCAGCAGGTCGGCGGCGCTGGCGCCCATGGCGAATGTCAAAAGAAGTGCGGAAGCGACGGCCTTGCGGATATTCATATTCAACCCTTGCATAAGAGAATTGTTATTGAGATGAATGTGAATATTAGGCGCATCGCCTGAAGCACGCAGGCCTGGCCGCAAAAGCCCTACGCTACATCCGGTGATGGCCGCGCAATGCTCAGGGCTTCGCGCAAGGCGCGTAGATGTCGAGCGCGGGTTTGTAGACGCTGGTCTGCACATTCATGAGGCCCAGCACCGAGTGAAAGTAGTTGTCATGGCTGACCGGCGCGTCGAGATGCTGTTTGAGGCAGGCCGTGCTGAGCTTGTTGCGCTGCTCGAAGGCCGGTGAGAGCCAGGTGATCCAGGGCACACGCTTTTGCACATCGGGCGCGATGCCATAGGGCATGCCGTGCAGATAGAGGTTGTTCTCGCCCAGTGATTCGCCATGGTCGGCCAGATACAGCATTGCGGGCGCACTGCTCGCTTCCTGCGTCTTGAGCCACTGGATGGAGGAGGCCAGCAGCTTGTCGGTGTAGACGATGCTGTTGTCATAGGCATTGACCAGGCCTTCCTTGCTGCAGCTTTGCAGCGCGTTGTCGGCGCATTCGGGCAGGAATTTTTTGACGGCCTGCGGCGAGCGTTTGTAATAAGCTGGGCCGTGGCCGCCCATCTGGTGCATCACGATCACCACGCCTTTGGCGCGCCGCTCGGCCGGCAGCGCGGCGATGCGCTCGTTGATGCCCTGCAGCATCACTTCGTCAAAGCACTCGCCGCTGTCACAGAGGCCAGGCACCTGGAGCTGCACGGTGTTGACGTTGGGCACCCGGTCGCAGACGCCCTTGCAGCCCGACTGGTTGTCTATCCAGAGCACGGCCAGGCCCGCGCGCTGCAGCACGTCAAGCAGGCCTTCGTAGTTGGCCGGCCGCGAGTCATAGGCCTCGCGCCCGAAATGGGAAAACATGCAGGGCACGGAAGCGGCCGTGCTGGTGCCGCAGGACCAGGCGTTGCGCAGGCTCACGACGTTTTCCTGTGCCAGCAATGGGTTGGTGGGGCGGCCGTAGCCGTTGAGCGAAAAGTTGCCGCTGCGCGCCGTCTCGCCCAGCACCAGCAACAGCAGCGGCGGCTTGGTCTGTGCGGTGTAGCTCGCACCCAGTTTGGCATCTTCACCCAGCGGCAGCACCACGGATTCATCGCGCTGGAAAGGCTTGGCGGCAATCGCGCCCAGCGCGTAAAAAGAGTTGAGCGGGTTGATCAGGTAGCGCACATGCGTGTAGTTGCGCATGACCGAGGCAATGCTCTGGAAGAACAGGAAGACCACCAGCACCAGCAACACAGAGGCGCCGGCCAGCGTGCCGAGGTTGCCGAGCAGTTGCCGCGCGGCGCTGGCCCGCCTGACTTTCTGCCGCCACAGCAGTACCAGCGGCAGCACCGCCAGGACCAGCACCGTGGCCATCAGCCGCCAGTTCAACAGGTCGCGGGTTTCGCGCACATCGGTCTGCAGGGTGTTGACCATCATGGTCTTGTCGATGACCACGCCGTAGGCCATCATGAAATAAGCGCCAAAGGCCGCTGAGAGCAGGAAGACAGTGATGGCCGGCTTGAGCGTCCAGCGCCAGGCCATGAGGCTCAGCAGCGCCGTGGTGGCCAGCGTGATGACCAGCACCAGCGCGACGCTGATGACGGCAAGCTGGCCGCCGCTGAGGCCCGGCAGGCGGGAGAGTTCACGCCACAGCGCCACATTGCACACGGTCGCGATCCAGATGCTTGCCAGCACCACCAGCCACAGGGGGCGCATCCCGCGGCCATGCTGGCTGGAAGAGGCGGGAGGCGGGGATGTGGACGCGGGTTGCAGCGGCATAGCGCTGCATTGTATGGGCCGAGGGCTTATGCGGCGCTTAGGCCGTGGACAGCTCCTCAGGCCTCGACCTGCACGCCCAGCTGCCGCGCATGGTGGCGCAGGTGCTCGGCCATGAAGGTGGCGATGAAGTAATAGCCGTGGTCATAGCCCGCATGGCGGTGCAGCGCCAGCGGCTGGCCGGCGCGTGCGCAGGCCGCTTCAAACAGCTGGGGATGCAACTGCTCGGAGAGGAATTTGTCGGCCAGGCCCTGGTCGATGCGGATGCCGCCGGGGTAGGGCGCGCTGCTGAGCCTGCCCATCAGCGCGGTGGCATCGTGCGCGGCCCAGCTGGATTCATCGCCGCCGAGATAGCCCGTGAAGGCCTTGCGTCCCCAGGGGCACTGGCTGGGCGCGCAGATGGGGGCGAAGGCCGAGAGCGACTTGAACAAGCCGGGGTGCCTGAGCGCTAGCGTGAGCGCGCCATGGCCGCCCATGGAATGGCCGAAGAGGCCCGCGCGGCCCGCGTCCAGCGGCAATGTGCCTGCCAGCAGCGGCAGCAGCTCCGCCGTGAGGTAGCTTTCCATGCGGTAGTGCTGTGACCAGGGAGCCTGCGTGGCATCAAGGTAGAAGCCCGCGCCCACGCCGAAGTCCCAGCTGTCGGTCTCCCCGGGAACACCCGCGCCGCGCGGGCTGGTGTCGGGCGCGACCAGGGCCAGGCCCAGCTCGGCCGCCAGACGCTGCGCGCCGGCCTTGACCATAAAGGTTTCTTCGGTGCAGGTCAGGCCCGCGAGGTAGACCAGGAAGGGCACTTTGTGGCCGGCCTTGGCCTGCGGCGGCAGGAATACCGAGAACTTCATCGGCAGGCCGATCTCGCGCGAATCGTGCTGGTAGAAGCGCTGCACGCCGCCAAAGCAGGCGTGTTCGCTGAGGAGTTCAGGTGCGCTCGCCATGCCGCTCAGTACAGGACCACGCCGCGAATCGACTCGCCGCTTTTCATCAGGTCAAAACCTTTGTTAATGTCTTCCAGCGGCATGGTGTGCGTGATCAGGTCGTCGATGTTGATCTTGCCTTCCATGTACCAGTCGACGATTTTGGGCACATCGGTGCGGCCGCGCGCGCCGCCGAAGGCGGAGCCCTCCCATTTGCGGCCGGTGACGAGCTGGAAAGGCCGGGTGCTGATCTCGGCGCCGGCCTCGGCCACGCCGATGATGATGCTGCGGCCCCAGCCCTTGTGCGTGCACTCCAGCGCCTGGCGCATGACCTTGGTATTGCCTATGCATTCAAAGCTGTAGTCGGCGCCGCCGTCGGTCAGCTGCACGATGGCGTCGACCACGTTCTCGGTTTCCTTGGGATTGATGAAATGCGTCATGCCGAACCGGCGCGCCATCTCCTGCCGGGCGGGGTTGATGTCGATGCCTATGATCTTGTCGGCGCCCACCATCTTGGCGCCCTGGATCACATTGAGGCCAATGCCGCCCAGGCCGAAGACCACGACGTTGGCGCCGGCTTCGACCTTGGCGGTGAAGAGCACCGCGCCTATGCCGGTGGTGACGCCGCAGCCGATGTAGCAGACCTTGTCGAAGGGTGCGTCTTCACGGATTTTTGCCAGCGAGATTTCAGGCGCGACGGTGTAGTTGCTGAAGGTGGAGGTGCCCATGTAGTGGAAGATGGGCTTGCCGTCCAGGCTGAAGCGGCTGGTGGCATCGGGCATCAGGCCCTTGCCCTGGGTGCCGCGTATCAGCTGGCAGAGGTTTGTCTTGCGCGAAAGGCAGAACTTGCACTGCCGGCATTCGGGCGTGTAGAGCGGGATGACGTGGTCGCCCTTCTTGAGCGTGGTCACGCCGGGGCCGACGTCGACCACGATGCCCGCGCCTTCATGGCCCAGGATGGCCGGGAAGATGCCTTCCGGGTCGGCGCCCGAGAGGGTGTAGTAGTCGGTGTGGCAGATGCCGGTGGCTTTGATCTCGACGAGCACCTCGCCGAATTTCGGGCCTTGCAGGTCCACGGTTTCAATGGTTAGGGGCTGGCCGGATTTCCAGGCGACGGCGGCTTTGGTTTTCATGGTGGAGGGCTTGTATTGGAGGGGCAAGGGAGCTTTGCGTAAGGACTATAAAGCCAGTCCTCCCGGGCACGGCCCCGAAGATGTTTCATTTTGAGAAAACCCCATGCGGTGCCGCCCCCAAAAGAAAAACCGCCTGGCTCCCGAAGCGGAAGCGCAGGCGGCTGCGATGGTTGGGGATGCGGCGGGCTTAGCGGCCGGCTTCCTTCAGGTACTGGGTGCGCGCGGCGATGGCTGTGTCGGTGAAGTCGGTGAACACGCCGTCCACGCCGGCGCGGTAGAAGGCCAGGTACTCGGCCTTGGGGTCACCCTGGTAGTCCGCGGCCAGGCGGCGCGACTCGTTGCGGAAAGTGAAGGGGTGGACGAACAGGCCGGCCTTGTGCGCGTCATCCACCAGGCTGGTGGCGGGCAGCGAGGTCGAGTCGGCGTCGTTGAGCTTGCCGTCGCGGTTGATGTCCACCTGCTTGCCATCGGCGCCCATGGTGCCCTTGGTACTGATGATGTAGCTCTTCCAGGGGCCGATGCCGTCGGCGTAGGTCTTGATCTCGGCCAGGCCGGCGGGTGTGACCATGGCGTCGAAGAAGCGCTTGTCGCCGGCCTTGGTCCAGTCATAAGGGCGGTCACTGGGATTGGCAAAGGTCACGCGGCCGGTTTTTGGGTCTATGCCGTCGCCGTCGATGAGCTGGATCAGCTTTGTATTGAGGCCCTTGCTCTTCATGTACTTGAGGCTGCCGGGTTCAAAGGACTGCACGTAGATGGGCGCGGTCTTGCTGTTCCAGCCGGCGGCGTTGATGATGGCGATCAGCTTGTCTTCCATCGGCAAGCCGCGTTCGCGGAAGTAGGTCGGATTCTTGGTTTCGGGGTAGATGGCAATCGTGCGGCCGGTCTTCGTGGACTGGGCCTTGGCCAGGTCCACGACTTCCTGGAAGGTCGGCACCTTGTACTGGCCGTTGAACTGCTGGGGGCGCTCGGCGTCGGTCGAGATGGCGCCCAGGGTGCGGATTTCAGCGAGCGTGAAGTCGTCGCTGAACCAGCCGGTCTGCGTCTCGCCGTCGACCTGGATGGTCTTCTTGCGCGAGGCGAATTCGGGGTGCTTGGCCACGTCGGTGCTGATGGCCAGGTTGGGGTCGTGGCGGGTGATGAGCACGCCGTCCTTGGTCACGACCAGGTCCATCTCGATCACGTCGGCGCCGAGTTCGATGGCGCGCGCATAGGCTTCCAGCGTTTCTTCGGGGATATAGCCTGAAGCGCCGCGGTGGGCGATGACCAGCGGCGCCTTGCCGTCGAGTGTGGAGAGGCCGGCTTGCGAGGTGGTGCCCGAAGAAGAGCAGGCGGCCAGCAGCACGCTGCTGCAAACGAGGGCGAACAGGCTGCCTTGCTTGATGAAGGCTTTGCGGGTCGATACGGTCATGGGTATTCCAGGAGTTAAAAGGCTGATCGTAGGCATGTGATGACGACAAGCCTGTGACAGTGTGTGCGGTCTTGTTCGCAAAACAACATCTCAATATCCCGGCATCCGCGGTTTTTGGTGGCGCATAAAAAATGCCGGAGCAGGTCCGGCATTTTTTGGTAGAAGCATGAAAACGATCAGGCGCTGAAGAAGCTCTTGAGTTTGTCGGCCCAGCCTTCTTCGCTGGGCGAATGCTTGGCGCCGCCTTTTTTGAGCGACTCGTCGAGCTCCTTGAGCAGCTTGCGCTGGTGCTCGGTCAGCTTGACCGGTGTTTCCACGGTGATGTGGCAGTACAGGTCGCCGGGGTAGCTGGAGCGCACGCCCTTGATGCCTTTGCCGCGCAGGCGGAACTGCTTGGAGGCCTGCGTGCCTTCGGGAATGTCGATGGCGGCCTTGCCCGCCAGGGTCGGCACCTCGATCTCTCCGCCCAGCGCCGCCGTGGTGAAGCTGATGGGCACGGCACAGTGCAGGTCGTCGCCGTCGCGCTCGAAGATGTCGTGCTTCTTCAGGCGGATCTCGATGTAGAGGTCGCCGGGCGGGCCGCCGTTGGTGCCGGGCTCGCCGTTGCCGGTGGAGCGAATGCGCATGCCGTCGTCGATGCCCGCGGGAATCTTCACTTCCAGCGTCTTGTTGTTCTTGGTCTTGCCCACGCCGTGGCAGGTCACGCAGGGCTCGGGAATCAGCTTGCCCGTGCCCTTGCACTGCGGGCAGGTCTGCTGCACGCTGAAAAAGCCCTGGCGCATCTGCACCACGCCGTGGCCGTGGCAGGTGGTGCAGGTCACCACCTTGGTGCCGGGCTTGGCGCCGCTGCCGTGGCAGGTGTTGCAGTCCTCCCAGCTCGGGATGCGGATCTGGGCTTCCTTGCCGTGCGCCGCCTCTTCCAGCGTGATTTCCATGGCGTAGCTGAGGTCGCCGCCGCGGTACACCTGGCGCCCGCCGCGCTGCTGGCCGCCGCGCTGGCCGAACACGTCGCCGAAGATGTCGCCGAAGGCTTCCGCAAAGCCGCCGAAGCCTTCCGCGCCCGGGCCGCCGCGCATATTGGGATCCACGCCGGCATGGCCGTACTGGTCGTAGGCCGCGCGCTTGTTCTCGTCGGAAAGCATCTCGTAGGCCTCCTTGGCCTCCTTGAATTTTTCCTCGGCGACCTTGGCGGCATCCCCCTGGTTGCGGTCGGGGTGGTGCTTCATCGCGAGCTTGCGATACGCTTTCTTGATGTCCTCGTCACTGGCGTTCTTGGGAACGCCCAGTATGTCGTAATAGTCTTTTTTTGTGGCCATGGCAGCTCAGGTCTTCGTTGATCGGGTCGTCGGCTCAGCCGGGAAGCAAACGGTCAAGGCGGTCAATGCGGGCATTCGCGGCCGGCGGCAGATGCGCAAAAGCGGAAAGCCGGGATTGCTCCTGGTTTCCGCCCTGTGCTTCCGCCTGTGCCGCCTGCCTTTGCATGCAGTTATCGCGCCAATGCGGGATGGATTGCCAACAGGCGCTCAGCCTTTTTTGACTTCCTTGACTTCAGCGTCCACGACATTGTCGTCGGCCGGCTTGGCCTGAGCCTGCTCGGCGCCTGCCGCGCCGGCGGCGTCGCCACCGGCCGCCGCCTGCGAGGCCTGCATGTCGGCGTACATTTTTTCGCCGAGCTTCTGGCTGGCTTCCATCAGGGCCGTGTTTTTGGCGTCGATGGCGGCCTTGTCGTCGCCCTTGAGCGCTTCTTCCATGTCCTTGATGGCGGCCTCGATCTTTTCCTTCTCGCCGGCTTCGAGCTTGTCGCCGTACTCGCCCAGCGATTTCTTCACGCTGTGCACCAGGGCCTCGGCGTTGTTCTTGGCGGTGACGAATTCAACCTTCTTCTTGTCTTCTTCGGCGTTGAGCTCGGCGTCTTTCACCATCTGCTGGATTTCAGCTTCGGACAGGCCCGAGTTGGCCTTGATGGTGATCTTGTTTTCCTTGCCGGTGCCCTTGTCCTTGGCGCCCACGTGCAGGATGCCGTTGGCATCGATGTCGAAGGACACTTCGATCTGCGGCGTGCCGCGCGCTGCGGGCGGGATGCCCTCGAGGTTGAACTCACCCAGCGCCTTGTTGGCCGAGGCGATTTCGCGTTCGCCCTGGAACACCTTGATGGTCACGGCCGGCTGGTTGTCTTCGGCGGTCGAGAAGGTCTGCGCGAACTTGGTCGGGATGGTCGTGTTCTTCTTGATCATCTTGGTCATCACGCCGCCCATGGTTTCAATGCCCAGGGACAGCGGGGTGACGTCGAGCAG
>Ga0209564_1000477_pt1 | contig 66843 bp, 65 predicted proteins | sample AraplaCol_mMF_r2_FD_184272 | JGI IMG/M metagenome (GOLD analysis project Ga0209564, IMG submission 184272) | Arabidopsis root microbial communities from North Carolina, USA - plate scrape MF_Col_mMF_r2 (SPAdes) (version 3) | ecosystem: Host-associated > Plants > Roots > Endosphere | place: USA...
TATCGGCGATATGCGCGCGGAGGTCTTCGGCGCCCAGCGCGCAGTTGAAGCCGATGGTGGCTGGCTTGGCGTGCTTCACCGAATTCCAGAATGCTTCCGGCATCTGGCCCGAGAGCAGGCGGCCGGACTTATCGGTGATGGTGCCCGAGATCATCACGGGCACATCGATGCCGCGTGCTTCGCAGATCTCCGCGATGGCATAGAGCGCGGCCTTGGCATTCAGCGTGTCGAAGATGGTCTCGACCAGCAGCAGATCAGCGCCGCCGTCGAGCAGGCCGTTGATCTGCTCGCTATAGGCGACGCGCAGATCGTCGAACGTCACGGCGCGATAGCCGGGATTGGCGACATCCGGCGAGATCGAGGCGGTGCGGTTGGTCGGGCCGATGGCGCCGGCAACGAAGCGCGGGCGGCCGTCCTCGGCTTCCACCTTGATGGCGGCATTCTTGGCCAGGCGCGCGCCGTCGCGGCTCATCTCGTAAGCGAGATCGGCCATGTCGTAATCGGCCTGGGCGATCGAGGTCGAGGAGAAGGTGTTGGTGGCGACGATGTCGGCACCGGCACGCAGATAGTCCGCGTGGATGTCCTCGATGGCCTGCGGCTGCGTCAGGATCAACAGGTCGTTGTTGCCTTTGACGTCGCGATGAAAATCCTTGAACCGCTCGCTCCGGAAGGCGGCTTCATCGAACATCAGGCCCTGGATGACGGTGCCCATGGCGCCGTCGAGTACGAGGATTCGCTCACTGGCAGCCTTGAGAAGGGCGGTACGCTTCGGAGAAACTTGCACTGACATGATTTAAGCAGCCTTGCGCGCGCCGTTGGGGCGGAAGCCCAGCAGATGACTGATCGCGAAGACCAGATCGGCGCGGTTCATGGTGTAGAAATGGAAGTCGTTGACGCCGGCCTTGGCGAGCTTCTGCACCTGGCCTGCGACCACGGTGGCAGCGACGAGCTTGCGGGTTTCCGCATCGTCATCGAGGCCGTCGAATTTCTCGGCCAGCCAGTTCGGCACGGTGGTGCCGGCACGGGTGACGAAATTGCGGGCCTGCTTGAAGTTATGCATCGGCATGATGCCGGGCAGCACCGGAATGTCGATGCCGCGGGCCCGGACCTTGTCGAGATAACGGAAGTAGAGGTCGTTATCGAAGAACACCTGGGTGATGGCGCGGGTCGCACCGGCATCGACCTTGGCCTGCAGGGTGTCGATATCGGCGGTGAAATCGGCGCTCTCCGGATGCTTTTCAGGATAGGCGGAGACGGTGACGTCGATATCGGAATAGCGCTTGCGAATGCTGGCAACGAGATCGGCGCAGGTCTGGTATCCGTCCGGATGCGCCACATATTGGGTACCGATGCCCGTGGTCGGGTCGCCGCGCAGGGCCACGATGTGGCGGACGCCGGCGTCGTGATAGCGGGCCACGACATCGTCGATTTCGCTTTTCGGCGCCCCCACGCAGGTCAGATGCGCGGCCGGCGTGAGGTTCGTTTCCTTCAGCAGGCGGACGATGGTGGCGTGGGTACGCTCGCGGGTCGAGCCGCCGGCGCCATAGGTCACCGAGACGAAGGACGGGGAGAGGGGGGCCAGGCGCTCGATGGTCTCCCACAAGGTGCGGTCCATTTCCTCGGTCTTCGGCGGGAAGAACTCGAAGGAAATGTTCGGAAGGTTGGGGGTGGCCGGGGTCGTCTCGGTCATCTCGAACTCCACCGCCGCGACTGGCGGCACCGGTTGCTGGGTCGTCACAGGCTGTTTGGCTGCACTGCACAAAATATGCTGATATGCCGGGATAAAATAGCCCATCCGAAGACCATATAGGGTGGGAAATGGCCCATTACCTTCGTCGCGGATGAGTTTGTGGCGCTCTGTGAAAGGTGCGTGGGCAGGCAACTGATGCCGATGCGAAGAACCTTCATCCGCAGTAATTGTCTGAATTAATGGATAAATAGTCCGTATCGCAGGATGCGTGGCCTTCGCTTCAGGTGTGGGCATGGAGTTGGATTATAAAAAAGCCTTCAATTTTCGCCCATCAGGATCGGCGCCCGGAAGGCCGATGGCCATGCTTGCCGTCCCATCCGGACGCATTAGCCTGCCGGTATGATCCCGCTTTCCATTCTCGACCTGTCGGTCGTCACCACAGGCACGCCGCCGTCGCAGGCGCTACGCAACAGCATCGACCTGGCCAGGCATGCTGACGGGCTCGGCTATGTCCGCTACTGGCTGGCCGAGCATCACAATCTCGCTTCCGTCGCGAGCCCCGCGCCGGAAATCATGATCGGGCAGATTGCGGCGGTGACGTCGCGGATCCGCGTCGGCTCGGGCGGCGTGATGCTGCCGAACCATGCGCCGCTGATGGTGGCAGAGCGCTTCAAGATGCTGGAAGCGCTGTTTCCCGGCCGTATCGATCTCGGCCTTGGCCGGGCGCCAGGCACCGACGGCGCGACAGCCTATGCGCTGCGCAACCGGATGGCCGGCCGCGAGGGTGATGATTTTCTGGAGCGGCTGAGCGAGTTACTCTTGTGGGAGACGCGACGCTTCCCCGAAAACCATCCCTATAACAATGTCGTGGCCATGCCGAATGACGTGCCGTTGCCGCCGATCTGGCTGCTCGGCTCCAGCGATTTCAGCTCCGATCTCGCAGCCGAGGTCGGGATGGGTTTTGCCTTTGCCCATCATTTCGCGTCCCACGATGCAGCCGATGCCATGGTGCACTATCGCGCGCGCTTCAAGAGTTCGGCCTGGCTGCAGGCGCCGCAGGCCATCCTCGCGGTTGCGTTGATCTGTGCCGAGACCGATGAGGAAGCCGAGCGGCTGGCCTCATCCGCCGATCTCAATCGCCTGCGGCGCGACCGTGGCGAATACGCGCCGCTGCCAAGCGTCGAGGAAGCGCTGGCTTATCCCTATAGCGATGCGGAGAGGGTGAAAATTACACGCAATCGCTCGCGGCTGTTCGTCGGCAGTCCGGCGACTGTGAAAGAGAAATTGCAGCCGCTGATCGCGCAATGCCAGCCGGATGAGCTGATGGTCGTCACCGCGATGTTTGACCATGATGCGCGCAAGCAGTCTTACAGTCTGCTGGCAAAGGCATTCGCGTAGCGAAAATCGCGTGATGCGATGTCGGAAAGAGCTCATGGCAATCGTCCTTGATCCGGCGCCATCAAGAACCAGAGAATGATCCATGCTTTATGCAATCCTCGCTTATCATGTCGAAGACGTCGTCGTGTCGTGGACGGCCGATCAGGATACGGCCGTGATGGCCGATCTTCACGAGATCCACGAGCGGCTGACAGCTGATGGCCAGATGGGACCGGCCGCGCGACTCGGCGGCACCAAGGGCGCGTTCACCTTGCGTGGGCCGGGCGCCGGCGTGGTCATCGACGGGCCGTTTGCGGAGACCAAGGAGCAGTTGCTGGGGTTCTATGTCGTGGATTGCGACACACGCGACGATGCCATCGCCGTCGCGCGCGATCTGCGGCGGGTGAATCCGTCGGCAGTCTATGAGATCCGGCCGATCCAGCTATTTCTGCCCGGCGCGCCGAAGGAAGCGACGCATAGTCTGGAGGATCACGTCAGGGGCAAATCGTAACGCCGTGATGTAGCCCGGATGGAGCGCAGCGTAATCCGGGGACCGGCGATATGTGGGAGCTCTGATTCCCGGATTTCGCTGCGCTCCATCCGGGCTACGGCTTAGCCCTGCTGCTCGCCAAAGGTCTGGCGGAACGGATGCGCGGGATACACGCCCACGATCCTGAATTCGCGCGAGAAGAACTTCAGCTCTTCCAGTGCGAAGGCCAGATTGCGGTCGTCGGGATGGCCATCGACATCTGCATAGAACTGCGTTGCAAAGAACTCGCCGTCCACCATGTAGCTTTCCAGCTTGGTCATGTTGACGCCATTGGTCGCGAAGCCGCCGAGCGCCTTGTAGAGCGCGGCGGGCAGGTTGCGCACGCGGAAGACAAAAGACGTGACCAGCGGCTCCTTGCCCTGCGGCGCCCATTTGGCATCCTTCGAGAGGATGACGAAGCGCGTGGTGTTGTGGCTCTCGTCCTCGACGTCCTCGGCCAGAATATCCAGGCCGTAGATTTCGGCAGCGAGACGCGGCGCCAACGCGCCGCAGCTCTTGTCGCCGCGCTCGGCGACGATCCGGGCCGAGCCAGCCGTGTCGGCGGCAACGATGGAGCGGACGCCGAGCTTGCGGATCAGGCGGCGGCACTGGCCGAGCGCGTGAACGTGGCTCTCGATGGTCTTGAGGTCCTCGATCCTGGTGCCGCGCGGGGCCATCAGCTGGTGATGGATCGGTATGAACCATTCGCCGATGATGTGCAGGCCGGACGCCGGCAGCAGATGATGGATGTCGGCAACGCGGCCGGCGATCGAGTTTTCGATCGGGATCATGCCGAGATCGGCCTCGCCCGACGAGATCGCCGCCAGCGCATCCTCGAAAGTGGCACAGGGCAGTGCCTCCGCCTGCGGAAACGCCTCGGCGATCGCATTGTGGGAATTGGCGCCGGGCTCGCCCTGGAAGGCGATCTTCATCGGAATGGTCATGGCGGGCCTTGTATCAGTCGGTCAATTTTTTGCCAGCAGGCGGCGGGCAGTTTCGAGGTCGTGCGGGGTGTCAACGCCGAGCGGGACGGAGTCCACGATGGCGCCGTCGATCCGCATGCCGGCTTCCAGCGCTCGCAGCTGTTCGAGCTTTTCACGCTGCTCCAGGGTGGATGGGGCAAGCTTGACGAAGCCTTCCAGCGCGGCCCGGCGATAGGCGTACAGCCCGATATGATGATAGCGCGGGCCATCGCCATAGGGCGCGGTGGCGCGGGTGAAGTAGAGCGCGCGCAACCGGTTCGGGCCGGCGGGCGAGCCGATCAGCTTCACCACATTCGGATTGGTGTGTTCTTCGTCCTTGCGGATCTCGGCGGCCAGGGTGGCGATATCGACCTTGGGGTCATACAGCACCCGGACGGCGGCGGCGATATCGCCGGGCGGAATGGTGGGCAGGTCGCCCTGGACGTTCACGATGGTCTGGACCGTGCCAGCCGGATCGAGCTTGCCCAGTGCCTCGAAAATCCGGTCCGAGCCCGACGGGTGGTCCGGCGAGGTCATCACGGCCTCAAAACCGTGGGCGATCACCGCATCGGCGATCTCGGCGGTGTCGGTGGCAATGGCCACACGGCCGATAGCCGCCTCGCTGGCGCGCCGGGCGACATGGACGATCATCGGCAGGCCCGCGATATCCAGCAGCGGCTTGCCGGGCAGGCGGGTCGCAGCCATCCGGGCGGGAATGAGCACGAGGGTACGGGGATCGGTCATGGCTGCTGGGCTTGGTCAGTTGAGATCGCAAAAACGGCTCGAATTCCGTCTGTCGGACCGGGAAAACCATGATGCAGATCAAGGGCAAACCCGGGAGCGCGGCGTTTATAGAGGTTGCCAGAACTAGGGCAAACCGTTATCTCGATTGGACAGGCTCTAAACAGGCCTGGAGACGTGATTCATGGGCGCGTCGAGGCCGTGGGAGCGGCCTTCCAATGACCTAAAACGGGCGTGGGGCTTACGGAATATGGACTCTTTCGAACTCAACAAGATCATGGGCGCCGTGCTCGGCACCTGCCTCCTGCTGATGGCCACGAATTTCACCGCCCAGGCCGTGTTTTCGCCCAAGCACCTGGAGAAGCCCGGCTACGATATCGCCGTGAAGGAAGACACCTCCGGCGGTGGCGCCAAGGCTGCGGCCGCGCCCTCCGAACCCATCGAGAAACTGCTGCAGACCGCCTCCGTCGAAAAGGGCCAGACGGCTGCCAAGAAGTGCGCCTCGTGCCACACGTTCGAGAAGGGCGGCCCGAACCGCGTCGGCCCGAACCTCTATGGCGTCATCAATGATCACGTCGGCCAGGGCCGTGGCGGATTCAACTTCTCGGCCGCCATGAAGGCCAAGGGCGGCAGCTGGGGTTTTGAGGAGCTGAACAAGTTCATCGCCAGCCCGAAGGCTGCCATCCCTGGCACCGCGATGGGCTTCGCCGGCATCTCCAAGGACAGCGAGCGCGCCGACCTGATCGCCTATCTGGCAACGCTGGCCGACACGCCGGTGCCGCTGCCGACGGCGGCCAAGTAGCATAAACACACCGCGTTTTTGTCACATTCGCGACGTCACGGCCGGGCCATCAAGCCCGGCCGTTGTCGTTTCCGCATTACCAAAGCTTAAGCGGGACGTTTGGCCGCGCCGGGCTAGGATGCAACTGAGGCGATGGGTGGTATCTTGCGGAAAAGCCGGCATAATCGGTCGAACCCTTGCCTCATATGACCGTTCTACTCGCTCCCGGTTCACAGGATTCAGCACATTGACGATTTCCCGACGCCGCCTTCTGAAGACTTCCGCTTTCGCCGCTCTCACCCCCGTGCTCGGCGGGATCGGCAGCCTCCCGGTGAGCGGAGCAGCCTCGGCGCAGCCGGCTGTTGCAGCAGGTGGCGCGGAGTGGCGTCATGCCTTGTCGCTGTTCGGCGAGATCAAATATCCGGCCGGCTTCAAGCGCTTCGACTACGTCAATCCGGATGCGCCGAAGGCCGGATCGGTTCGCCAGATCGCGCTTGGCACTTTCGACAATTTCAATCTCGTCGTCTCCGGCGTGAAGGGCAATCTCGCCGGCGCCGTCGGCCTGATCTACGAATCGCTGACCACGGCCTCACTGGACGAAGTCTCGACCGAATACGGTCTGCTGGCGGAGTCGGTCAGCCATCCTGAGGACTATTCCTGGGTCGCCTATCGTCTGCGCCCCGAAGCCAGGTGGCATGACGGCAAGCCGGTGACGGCGGATGACGTGATCTTCTCGCTGGAGTCCTTCAAGAAGCATCATCCGTTCTATTCAGCCTATTACAGCCATGTGGTGAAGGCGGAGAAGGTCGGCGAGCGCGAGATCAAGTTTACCTTCGACGCCCCCGGCAATCGCGAATTGCCGCAGATCGTCGGTCAGCTCACGGTGATTCCGAAGCACTGGTGGGAAGGCACGGACGCATCCGGCAAGAAGCGCGACGTCAGCAGCACCACGCTGGAGCCGCCGCTTGGGAGCGCGGCCTATCGCATCAAGGATTTCGCCCCAGGGCGCAATGTCGTTATCGAGCGGGTGAAGGACTATTGGGGCGCCAAACTGGCCGTGAATATCGGCAAGCACAATTTCAATGAAGTGCGCTACGAATATTTCCGCGACGGCACCGTGGCGCTTGAAGCCTTCAAGGGCGACCAGGTCGACTGGCGCTCGGAGAACAGTGCCAAGAACTGGGCGACGGCCTACGACTTCCCAGCGGTGAAAGAAAAGCGGGTCATCCTCGAAGAGTTTCCGAACCGCGCAACCGGCGTGATGCAGGGCTTCGCGATGAATATCCGTCGCGACAAGTTCAAGGACGTGCGTGTGCGCCGTGCCCTGAACTACGCGTTCGATTTCGAGGAGATGAACAAGCAGCTCTTCTACGGCACCTATGAGCGGATCTCGAGCTATTTCCATGGCACCGAGCTCGCCTCGTCCGGTCTGCCGGAAGGCAAGGAGCTGGAAATCCTGGAGACCGTCCGTGCCGACGTGCCGCCGGAAGTCTTCACCAAGCCTTACAGCAATCCCGTCAACGGCAATGCCGAGAATGTCCGCAGCAATCTGCGCGAAGCGACGGCCCTGCTCAAGGCGGCCGGTTATGAAATCCGCGATCGCAAGCTCGTCGATGCGAAGACCGGTGCGCCGTTCGAGATCGAGTTGCTGGGGGAAGATCCAAGCTCCGAGCGCATCGCCCTGTTCTTCAAGCCACCACTGGAGCGGCTCGGCATTGGCGTCACCGTGCGAACCATCGATGCCACGCAGTACGAAAACAGGATGCGCAGTTGGGATTTTGATATCGTGGTGACTCAGTGGGGGCAGTCGCTGTCGCCCGGCAATGAGCAGCGAGAATATTGGGGTTCGAAGGCTGCCGATGCGCCCGGTTCGCGCAACGTCGTCGGCATCAAGGACCCGGCCATCGACAAGCTGATCGAACGCGTGATCTTCACCAAGGATCGTGCCGATCTCGTCGCGGCCACCAAGGCGCTGGATCGCGTGCTGCTCTGGAATAACTTTGTCGTCCCGCAATTCACCTACAGCAAGGCACGCACCGCGCGCTGGGATCGTTTCGGTCGTCCTGCCGAACTGCCGAAATACGGCCAGTCCGGCTTCCCGTCCATCTGGTGGTGGGATGCCGAGAAAGCCGCGAAGACGGGCGGACGCTCTTGAGGAGGCTGTCGCGCATGGCGCAGCTCAATCGTCGGCATGTTCTCGGCCTCGGTCTCGGCGCCATCGCCGCATCGCGTTTCAGCCCCGCGCTCGCGCAGGGCGGCAACGACGCGCATGGCATGTCGGCCTTTGGTGATCTGAAATATCCCGCCGACTTTCCTCATTTCGACTACGTGAATGAGAAGGCCCCGAAGGGGGGCGTGTTCTCGACCATTCCATCGGTGAAGGCCTTCAACCAGTCGTTCCAGACGTTCAACTCGCTGAATGCCTATGTGCTGAAGGGCGACGGCGCGCAGGGCATGGGCATGACGTTCACGACGCTGATGACGCGCGCCGCCGACGAGTCCGATGCCATGTATGGCCTCGCGGCGAAGTCCGTGCAGATCTCCGCCGATGGCCTGACCTATCGTTTCACCATGCGCCCGGAAGCGCGCTTCCATGATGGCAGCAAGCTCACGGCGAAGGATGCGGCCTGGTCGCTGACCACGCTGAAGGAGAAGGGCCATCCCATCATCACGCAGCAGATGCGCGATGTGGTGAAGGCGGAGGCCATCGACGACGCCACGCTGGTGGTCACTTTCGCTGAAAAGCGCGGACGCGACGTGCCGTTGTTCGTCGCCAGCATGCCGATCTTCTCGCAGGCCTATTATGCCAAGCGGACTTTCGATGAATCCACGCTGGACACGCCGATCGGTAGCGGGCCTTACAAGGTCGGTCGCTTCGAGGTCGGTCGTTTCATCGAATTCGATCGCGTGAAGGACTGGTGGGGCGCGGACCTTCCGGTCGCCCGCGGCCAGTATAATTTCGACACCGTGCGCTTCGACTTCTATCGGGATCGCGATGTCGCCTTCGAAGGCTTCACGGGGCGCAATTACCTGTTCCGCGAGGAATTCACCTCGCGCATCTGGGCCACGCGCTACGATTTTCCTGCCATCAAGGAAGGTCGCGTCAAGCAGGAGATCGTGCCTGACGATCGTCCGTCCGGTGCGCAAGGCTGGTTCATCAATACGCGGCGGACCAAGTTTCAGGACCCGCGCGTGCGCGAGGCGCTCGGCAACGCCTTCGATTTCGAGTGGACCAACAAGACCATCATGTATGGCGCCTATGAGCGCACGGTCTCGCCATTCCAGAACTCCGATCTGATGGCGACCGGCGCGCCGTCGCCGGAAGAGCTGGTGCTGCTCGAGCCGTTCCGTGGCAAGGTGCCGGCCGAGGTGTTCGGCAATCCCTATGTGCCGCCGGTCTCTGATGGATCGGGTCAGGATCGCGCGCTGCTGCGCAGGGCGGTCCAGCTGCTCAACGAGGCCGGTTGCGTGATGAAGGACGGCAAGCGTCTGACGGCGCAGGGCGAGCCGTTCAAGATCGAGTTTCTGCTCGATGAGCCGAATTTCCAGGCGCATCACATGCCGTATATCAAGAATCTCGGCACGCTCGGCATCGAGGCGAATCTGCGCCTGGTCGATCCCGTGCAGGAGCAGGCGCGGCGGAACGATTTCGATTTCGATATGACCATCGAGCGCTTCAGCTTTTCGACCGTTCCCGGCGATTCATTGCGTCCGTTTTTCACGACGCAGGCAGCTGCCACCAAAGGCTCGAAGAACCTGTCAGGCATTTCGGATCCCGTGGTCGATGCGCTGATCGAACAGGTGATCGCCGCGGAAAGCCGCGCCAAGCTCGTCTTCGCCGCGCGTGCGCTCGATCGGGTCATCCGCGCCGGCCGCTATTGGGTGCCGCAATGGTATTCGAGCAAGCATCGGCTGGCCTATTGGGATGTATTCAAGCATCCGGCGCAGCTACCCAAATATCTCGATATGGTCGCGCCCGAACTGTGGTGGGCTGCCGGCGAGCAGGCGAAGTAAGATGACCGCATATATCGCACGTCGCGTGCTGCTGATGTTTCCCACCCTGCTGGGAATCCTGCTCGTATCCTTCGTCGTGGTGCAGTTCGCGCCGGGCGGTCCCGTCGAGCGGGTGATCGCGCAGATGAGCGGTGCCGACACCGGCGCATCGCGCGCGACAGGTTCGTCATCCGGTGGTGACTTCGGCAATCGCGCCCAGCCGGGTGCCGGCGCCGATGCCGTGAACTCGAAATATCGCGGCGCGCAGGGGCTCGATCCGGCTTTCATCAAGAATCTCGAAAAGCAGTTCGGCTTCGACAAGCCTGCGCCCGAGCGCTTCCTGCTGATGGTGTGGAATTACGCCCGCTTCGATTTCGGCAAGAGCTACTTTCGAGATACGTCGGTGGTGCAGCTGATCAAGGAGAAGCTGCCAGTCTCGATGTCGCTCGGCATCTGGATGATGCTGATCAGCTATATGATCTCGATCCCGCTCGGCATCCGCAAGGCGGTCCATGACGGGACGAAATTCGATACCTGGACCTCGGCAATCATCATCATCGGCTTTGCGATTCCGGGCTTCCTGTTTGCGATCCTCCTGATCATCCTGTTCGCCGGCGGCTCGTTCTGGAGCATTTTCCCGCTGCGCGGGTTGACCTCGGACGGCTGGAGCCAGATGCCGTGGTACCGGCAGATTGCCGATTATTTCTGGCACCTGACGCTGCCGCTGATCGCCATGGGTCTCAGCGCCTTCGCCACCACCACGCTGCTGACCAAGAACTCGTTCCTCGATGAAATCCGCAAGCAATATGTGATGACCGCGCGCGCCAAGGGCTGCAACGAGCGGCAGGTGCTCTATGGCCATGTCTTCCGCAATGCCATGCTGATCGTGATCGCCGGTTTTCCCGGTGCCTTTATCGGCGCTTTCTTCTCGGGGGCGCTTCTCATCGAGACAATCTTCTCGCTCGACGGCCTGGGTCTGCTGGGCTTCGAGAGCGTGCTCAACCGCGATTATCCCGTGGTATTCGGCACGCTGTTCATCTTTTCGCTGATGGGATTGGTGGTCGGCCTGATCTCCGATCTCGCTTATATGTGGGTCGATCCACGCATTGATTTTGAGGCGCGGGAAGTCTGATGAGCGTCACAGCCCCCATGCCGGTCGAAACCACCACCCAGACGCCGCTCGGCGAGGCGGTGCCGCCGTCGCGCAGGCAGGTCGGCCTGTCGCCGCTCAACAAGCGTCGCTGGCAGAATTTCAAGGCGAACAAGCGCGGATACTGGTCGCTCTGGATCTTCTCGATCCTGTTTCTCGTCTCGCTGTTCGCGGAAGTGATCGCCAATGATCGCCCGTTCCTGATCAAGTTCGACGGCAAACTCTATTTCCCCGCTTTCGTCACCTATTCGGAGACGACGTTTGGCGGTGACTTCGAAACAGCGGCCGATTATCGCGATCCGTTCCTGCAGAAGCTGATTGCGGAGAAGAACGGCAGCATCTACTGGCCGCCGATCCGCTACTCATACGACACCCACAATCTCGATCTGCCGACCCCGGCGCCGTCGAAGCCGACCTGGATGCTCACCGAAGAGCAGTGCAAGCCGGTGGTGGAGAAGAAGGGTCTCAAGGGCTGCCGGGATCTCGAATATAACTGGCTGGGTACCGACGATCAGGGCCGCGACGTGGTCGCGCGTCTGATTTACGGCTTCCGGATATCCGTGCTGTTCGGTCTCACGCTGACGGCCCTGTCCTCGATCATCGGCATCGCGGCCGGCGGCGTGCAGGGCTATTTCGGCGGCTGGGTCGATCTCGCCTTCCAGCGCTTCATCGAGATATGGAGTTCGATCCCCGCGCTCTATCTGTTGCTGATCCTGTCGGCGGTGCTGGTGCCCGGCTTCTTCGTGCTGCTCGGCATCCTGCTGCTATTCTCGTGGGTCACACTGGTCGGGCTCGTTCGCGCGGAATTTTTGCGCGGCCGCAATTTTGAATATGTGACCGCGGCGCGTGCGCTTGGCGTGTCCAATCGCAGCATCATGGTGAAGCATCTGTTGCCCAACGCCATGGTTGCGACCATGACATTCCTGCCCTTCATCGTCTCGTCCTCGGTGATGACGCTGACGGCGCTGGATTTCCTTGGTTTCGGCCTGCCGCCTGGCTCGCCGTCGCTTGGCGAATTGCTGTCGCAGGGCAAGGCCAATGTGCAGGCGCCATGGCTCGGTTTCACCGGCTTCTTCGCTGTGGCGATCATGCTGTCGCTGCTCATTTTCATCGGCGAAGCCGTCCGCGACGCTTTCGATCCGCGCAAGACGTTCAGGTAAGGCTGCAACATGGACGCCATCAATCAGCCTCTGCTCGACGTTCGTGATCTCTCCGTCGCCTTCCATCAGGGCGGCAACACGTCGGTTGCCGTCAACAAGGTCTCGTTCGACATCAAGCGCGGCGAATGTGTCGCGCTGGTCGGCGAGTCCGGCTCGGGAAAATCCGTCAGCGCATTGTCGATCCTGAAGCTGCTGCCTTATCCGATGGCGTCGCATCCATCGGGGGCGATCCGTTTCAAGGGGCATCAGCTGCTCGGCATGTCCGAGAGCGACATCCGCGAAATCCGCGGCAACGATATCTCGATCATTTTCCAGGAGCCGATGACCTCGCTCAATCCGCTGCACACGATCGGTGCGCAGATCGGCGAGATCTTGCAACTTCACAATGGCATGCGCGGCGAGAAGGCGCGTGCGCGGGTGATCGAATTGCTGACGCAGGTCGGTATCCCAGATCCCGAGACGCGGCTTGCCAGCTATCCGCACCAGCTCTCCGGCGGCCAGCGCCAGCGCGTGATGATCGCCATGGCACTCGCCAACGAACCGGATCTGCTGATCGCCGACGAGCCGACCACGGCGCTCGACGTCACCGTGCAGGCGCAGATCCTGGCGCTGCTGGCCGATATCCGCCAGCGTCTTGGCATGAGCCTTCTGTTCATCACCCACGATCTCGGTATCGTCCGCCGCATCGCCGAGCGCGTCTGCGTGATGAAGAATGGCGAGATCGTCGAGCAGGGACCGGTCGAGCAGGTGTTCACCTCGCCGCAGCACCCCTATACCAAGGCGCTGCTCGCGGCCGAGCCGAAGCCCGATCCCGCGCCGCCGCGGCCCGATGCGCCGGTGGTGATGTCCTCCGACGATCTCAAGGTCTGGTTTCCCATCAAACGCGGTTTGCTGCGCAAGACCATCGGCCATGTGAAGGCCGTCGATGGCGTCAGCGTCAAGATCCGCCAGGGCGAGACACTCGGCGTGGTCGGCGAATCCGGCTCGGGCAAGACGACGCTCGGTCTGGCGCTGCTGCGCCTGATCTCGTCGCAGGGGCCGATCGTGTTCCTCGGCAAGGATATCCAGGGCTTGCAGTTCAAGCAGATGCGCCCGTTCCGGCGCGACATGCAGATCGTGTTTCAGGATCCCTTTGGCGCGCTCAGCCCGCGTATGTCAGTCGGCGATATCATTGCCGAAGGGCTTACCGTGCATCAGAGTGCGCTGTCTGACGACGAGCGCGACGCGCGTGTGGTCAAGGCGTTGCAGGATGTGGGTCTCGATCCGGCGACGCGCTTCCGTTATCCGCATGAATTTTCCGGCGGCCAGCGTCAGCGCATCTCGATCGCGCGTGCCGTGGTGCTGGAGCCGAGCTTCGTCGTGTTGGACGAGCCGACCAGCGCGCTCGACATGCTGTTCCAGGCGCAGATGGTCGATCTCCTGCGCGAATTGCAGCGCAAGCGCGATCTCACTTACATGTTCATCTCGCATGACCTCCGCGTGGTGGCGTCCCTGGCGAGCCATCTGATCGTGATGCGCCACGGCAAGGTGGTGGAGGAGGGGCCCGCGGCAGAACTCTTCAAGAATCCGAAGTCGGACTATACACGCGAGCTGTTTGCGGCTGCATTCCGCATCGAGGCCGTGCCCGACGACGGCCCGGTGGCGCAGTAGCGGGATGGCAGACGAGACGAAGATCGAGATCGCCGACCGCGTCATGGATGTCGCCGTGTCGCCGCCGGTGACGGTGGCGAAGGGCTATCTGCCTTACGAGCGGTTTGACGTGGCGATCATTCGCGCCGATGACGAGACACTCCGGCAGCAGCGCGATGTCCTGCGGGGCGGACGTGTCGCTGCCGTGTTACCGGTCGATCTTGCGCGCGATGAGATCGTGCTGCTGCGCCAGTTTCGCCTGCCGGCGCATCTCGCCACGGGCCGTGGCGAGATGGTGGAGATTGTTGCCGGCCGCGTCGATGGCGACGAGAGCGCGATGGCTGCAGCCGCGCGCGAGTGTCAGGAGGAGATCGGTGTCGCACCCGATCGCCTGATCGAACTCTTTAGCGTGCTGCCGACGCCGGGCATCACCGACGAGTTCGTCACATTCTTTCTCGGCTTCATCGACAGCAGCAAGGTGCCGCTGCGCGGCGGGCTTGCCGAGGAGCACGAAGATACGCGACCCTTCATCGTCTCCATCGATGCCGCCATCGCTGCGCTGGATAAGGCGCAGGTGTTCAACGGCCTGATGATCAGCGCCGTGCAATGGCTGGCGCTGCACCGGGATCGCCTGCAGGACTACTCGGAACGCGCGGTCAATCCAGCCGCTTGATGCTGGTGACCGCGCTGCCGGTCGCGGCAATCCTTGCGATGGCGTCTTTGGTGCTCTCGATTGCCGTCGCCATGTGATGGGCATTGGCATGCACGATGGTTTCGGCATCGCGGACGATGGCGACATGGCCTTTCCAGAAGATCAGATCGCCTCGCCTGAGCGTCTGCATCTCCGATTCTGGCAAGCGCCGGCCAAGCCCGTCTTCCTGCATATCGCTGTCACGCGGGCAGCCCGCTCCCGCAGCGCTTAGCGCGATCTGGACAAGGCCGGAGCAATCGATGCCGAGGCTGCTCTTGCCGCCCCACAAATAGGGCGTGCCGACGAAGCGTTCGGCCACGGCAACGAAATCGGGCTCAACGAAGGACAGTTCGGCCACATGCTGTTTTGGAATGTGATGGCCATTGCTGGCAACCGCAAAGGCGTCCGTCATTCTCACGATGGACAGTTGCGCGCCGAGTGGCAGCGTATCCATCGGCGGAATCTTGATGGACGGGCCGGGGAATGCATAGGTCCGCAACGCCGTCACCTTGTGGGTCGGTGCCGGCCCCGGCGGATACAGGGCGAGATCCGAGATCCAACCGACATAGCCATCGGCATTGAGTTGGCCCCATGCCCAGCCCTCGTCGTTCCGGTCATAGATCGTGACACGCTCCCCGCGCAGTGCTTGGGTGTCGAGCATCGCACCCGCAAACGGATCGCGCCGCACCGAGGTGACGCCATCGGTGATCTCGAATTCCTCACCGGTGACGAAGCGATCGGCTTCGACCTTGCCTTCGAGATATTTGGCAGCGACATCCGGCCGTGCGGGCGTCAGGCGCTTATCCATAGCGCTGGCTCAGCAGAGCGTAGATCGCGCGTGCGGCCTGGCACTCGCCGCCTTCCGGGCGTGCGGGCTTCGCGGACGGCGTCCAGCCATAGATGTCCACATGCAGCCAGCTCTTTGCGGATTCGACGAAGCGCTGCAGGAACAATGCGCAGGTGATCGAGCCGGCGAAACCGCCGGAGGGCGCATTATTGATATTGGCGACCTTGGAATCCAGCCACGCGTCATATGGCGCCCAGAGTGGCAGTCGCCACAGCGGATCGTTCTGCTCCTTCGCGGCGCGGGCGACCTCGAGGGCGAGGTCTTCATCATTGGTGTAGAATGGCGGCAGTTCCGGCCCGAGTGCCACGCGCGCGGCGCCGGTGAGGGTGCCGAGATCGATCAGCAGTTCCGGCTTCTCTTCATCCGCCAGCGCCAGCGCATCGGCAAGGACGAGGCGGCCTTCGGCATCGGTGTTGCCGATCTCCACCGTCGGACCTTTTCGCGACTTGAAGATATCGAGCGGGCGGAAGGCATTGCCTGCCACGGCGTTCTCGACCGCCGGGATCAGCACGCGCAGGCGCACCTTCAGCTTGGCATCCATGATCATCAGGGCGAGCGCCAGCACATTGGCGGCACCGCCCATGTCCTTCTTCATGATCAACATGGCCGAGGACGGCTTGAGATCGAGGCCGCCGGTGTCGAAGCAGACGCCCTTGCCGACCAGCGTGATCTTGGGATGTGTCGGATCGCCCCAGGAAAAATCGATCAGGCGCGGCGCGCGGGCCGAGGCCATGCCGACGGCATGGATCAGCGGGAAGTTTTGCGCGAAGAGATCGTCACCGGTGATGCAGCTGAAGTCAGCGCCAAAACGTCCGGCAAGCTCTTTCGCCGCCTGCGCCAGCTCTTCAGGCCCCAGCTCGTTGGATGGCGTGTTGATCAGGTCGCGCGCCAAGGCGGCAGCTTCTGCAATGCGGCTGATCTCGGCGATGTCGACGCCGTCTGGTGGCACGAGCTTGACGTTGGGCGCTTCATTCTTGCGATAGCGACCGAAGCGATAGCTGCCGAGCGCGAAAGCGAGAGCGGCGAGGCGCGTGTCATGCGGTGCGTTGGCGAAGCGATAGGTGCCGGCAGGCAGCAGGCCCGGCAGCGTACCGGGTCGAAACAGGTCACGATGCCGCGCGCCCACATCGTCCAGTCCGAACAGGATCTGTGCGATCGCGCCGTTGGCGTCGGGCAGCGCCAACCAGGCGCCGGCCTTGCCAATGAAGCCGTGGGCACTGGCGAATGCCTTTGCTGCAGCCGGCAGCGTTGCAGCGATCTCCGCCCAGTTGCTCTTGGTCACGAAGCTGATCGGGATCGCCGGCGTGGTCGGAGAGGCGTCGAAAGCATAATGCATGGCGAGGCTCGCAGCTGAAGGGAGGGCCGCTATGCGGCCGAACGCGTCTAGGGGTGGCAACAGGGATATGGCATCGTCCAGGCCTATTAACCAGCCATTAGGGTTAACACTCTATTGCTGGCGCATTCGGTAAGTCCGTTCGCATCATCCTTGAGTCAAAGTGCCATGCGTCAGCCCTTCTGTCTTGCGCGGTTTCTCGCGACTGCAGCCACGACGGCAATTCTGGCCGCCGGTCTCGCCGGCTGCAAGACCACGGGCATGTCCGACATCACCGGTTCCGTCGGCGCCCGCGCCGAAGCGCCGCCCGTCAGCCCTCCCGCAGATCCCTCGCGCGACATCGAAGCCTATGGCGAACGCTTCCGCTCGAATCCGCGCGATGCGGATGCGGCGATGCGTTACGGCCAGGCACTGCGCGCCAATGGACAGCGTGCCCAGGCCGTTTCGGTGTTCGAACAGGCGACGCTGAACAATCCGGGCAACAAGATGCTGATGGCTGGCTATGGCCGCGCTCTGGCCGATGCCGGCAATTTCGAACGCGCCTTCGAAGTTCTGGGGACCGCGCATTCGCCCGCCAATCCCGACTGGCGCATTCTCTCGGCACAGGGGGCTGCCCTCGACCAGATGGGGCGCCACGACGAGGCGCGCCGCTATTACGGCAATGCGCTGAAGATCCGGCCCGAGGAGCCCTCGGTGCTGTCGAATCTCGGCCTGTCCTACATGCTGTCAAAGAATTTGCCGGAAGCCGAGGTCACGCTGCGCCGCGCGCAGCAGGGACGCGGCAATGTCGATCCGCGCGTGCGGCAAAATCTCGGCCTTGTCGTCGGCCTGCAGGGCCGCTTCAATGAGGCTGAATCCATTGTCCGCGCCGACCTGCCGCCGGATGAAGCGGCGGCCAATGTGGCCTATCTCAAGCAGATGCTGAACAATCGCGGTGGCGCGAAGTTCAGCGGCCAGGACGACGCGAAGCGTTCGTAGGCGCCCGCTCCTTACTGCATCGCGGCGATCTTGATGCCGGTCGGTCCGAGAATGACCACGAACAGCACCGGCAGGAAGAACAGGATCATCGGCACCGTCAGCTTCGGCGGCAGCGCTGCGGCCTTCTTCTCGGCCTCGTTCATGCGCATGTCGCGGTTTTCCTGCGCCATCACGCGCAGGCTCTGGCCGAGGGGCGTACCATAGCGTTCCGACTGCATCAGGGCGAGGCAGACCGACTTGACGCCTTCGAGCCCGGTGCGCTTGGCAAGGTTCTCGTAGGCCATCTTGCGGTCCTGCAGATAGGACAGCTCAGCCGTCGTCAGCGTGAATTCTTCGGCCAGTGGCACCGATTGCGATGCGATCTCCATAGAGACGCGACGGAACGCGACCTCGATGGACATGCCGGATTCGATACAGATCAGCAGCAGATCGAGCGCATCGGGAAAGGCGCGCCGGATCGAGAGCTGCCGCTTGGTGATGGCGTTCTTGAGGAACAGCATCGGCGCCTGCATGCCGAACCACGCAGCGCCGACGCACATGCCGATCTTGATGGGCAGCGATTGCTCCATCCGCGAGATCACGAACACATAGACGATCGCAAAGGCGAGAAAAGAAATCGGCGTAACGGCGCGGAAGAACAGGAACGTGATGTAAGGCGCCTGGCCGCGATAGCCGGCCATCACCAGCTTGTCGAGCGCGGCCTCCTGCGCCAGCCATTTGGTCAGGTTGAAATCGCTGACCACCTTGGAGACGAGCTGCTTCGGCGTCTGCCGCAGCGATACCTTTCCGGTATTCAGCATGCGGTCGCGTTCACGTTGCCGCAGCCGCTCGCGTTCGTTGGCGACCGCCTTCATGCGCTTGGCCAAGCCGTCGCTGGCGAGCAGAGGCACCAGCAGCGTATAGGCCGTCGCGCTCACGGCGATGGCCGCCATGAGCATCATCATGAAGCGGGGGTCGTGAAGTTTCGCAATCAGCAGATCAACCATGATGCACCATCAGAAATCGAAGTTGATCATCTTCTTCATGACGAAGATGCCGCAGGTCATCCACAGCGCGCAGCCTGCCAGCATCAGACGGCCGGTTTCATGGGTCCATAGCAGCGAGATGTAGTCGGGTGTGCTCATATAAACGAGCAGCATGACGATCGGCGGCAGCGATCCGATGATGCCGGCGGAGGCCTTGGCTTCCATCGACATGGCCTGGATCTTCTCTTTCATCTTCTTGCGGTCGCGCAGCACCTTGGAGAGATTGCCCAATGCTTCCGACAGGTTGCCACCCGACTTCTGCTGGATCGCGATCACGATGCCGAAGAAGTTCGCTTCTGGCAGCGGCATGCGCTCATAGAGTCGTGCGCAGGCTTCGCCCAGCGGCATGCCGATGGTCTGCGTCTCGATGATCGCGTTGAATTCGCTGCGCAACGGCTCCGGCGCGTCGGCGGCGACGACTTTCAGGGAATCGAACAGCGGCAGACCTGCCTTGATGCCGCGCACGACAACGTCGACAGCATCAGGCAGGGCCTTCAGGAACGCGTCTTCACGTCGCTTCTTGAGGAAACCGAGAATCCAGCGCGGCAGGCCGAAGCCGGCGGCAAAAGCGAGACCGGCACCTGCCAGCAGGCCGCCGCCGAACATGACGGTCATCGCAAATGCGAACAGCCCGAGCATGCCGGAAATCACGATGAACTTCTGCTCACTCCATTCGAGGCCGGCCTGGGTGATACGGATCCCGAGCGGAACCTTGCTCTTTTCCTTGTTGCGGGCTTCGACCTCCTTCAGGGAGGTCTCGACCTGGTCGCGCTTGGAGCGCTGTCCACGATCGACGGCGCGCGTCTTCGGCTCCCGGCGTGCGATCGAGGAACGGCGCTCCTCGGCCTTCTTCTCCCCGGACAGTTGTGGATAGAGGAAGACCCAGGCGAGGCCGCCGACCGCGACCGACGCCATGAACGCCATTGCGAGCGCCTGCATGTTCATTGGCTGCTCCTCTAGATCGTCGCAGCGACTTCGGCAGCGTCGAGCGCTGCAGCGAGCCGCTTCTCTTCACCATAATAGCGTGCGCGTTCCCAGAATTTCGGACGGCCGATGCCCGTGGAGCGATGGCGGCCGATAATCGTGCCGTTCGCGTCCTCGCCGACCATGTCATAGAGGAACACGTCCTGCGTGATGATGGTGTCGCCTTCCATGCCCATCACTTCGGTGATGTGGGTGATGCGTCGCGAACCATCGCGCAAGCGGGCGGCCTGCACGATGACGTCGATGGAAGCACAGATCATCTCGCGGATGGTGCGCGAAGGAAGCGAGAAGCCGCCCATGGTGATCATGGATTCGCAGCGCGACAGCGCCTCGCGCGGATTGTTGGCGTGCAGGGTGCCCATCGAGCCGTCATGGCCGGTATTCATGGCCTGCAGCAGGTCGAATGCCTCGGGGCCGCGGACTTCGCCGACGATGATGCGCTCGGGACGCATACGCAGACAGTTGCGCACCAGCTCGCGCATGGTGATCTGGCCTTCGCCTTCGATGTTTGGCGGGCGGGTTTCCAGACGCACCACATGCGGCTGCTGCAGCTGAAGTTCGGCGGCGTCTTCGCAGGTGATGACGCGTTCGTCTTCGTCGATATAATTGGTCAGGCAGTTCAGCAGCGTGGTCTTGCCGGAACCGGTACCGCCGGAGATCAACACGTTACAGCGCACGCGGCCGATGATCTGCAGGATCTGCGCGCCTTCCGGCGAAATCGCGCCGAATTTGACGAGCTGATCGAGGGTCAGCTTGTCTTTCTTGAACTTACGAATGGTCAGCGCGGGGCCGTCGATGGCCAATGGCGGCACGATGGCATTGACGCGCGAGCCGTCGGCGAGACGGGCGTCGCAGATCGGCGAGGATTCATCGACGCGACGGCCGACCTGGCTGACGATGCGTTGGCAGATGTTCAGCAGCTGCTGATTGTCACGAAAACGGATGCCGGTCTTCTGGATGCGGCCGCCGACTTCGATGAATACCGTGCCGGCACCGTTCACCATGATGTCGGCGATGTCGTCGCGCGCCAGCAAGGGTTCGAGCGGGCCGTAGCCAAGCACGTCGTTGCAGATATCGTCGAGCAGCTCTTCCTGCTCGGCAATCGACATCACGATATTCTTGATCGCGATGATCTCGTTGACGATATCGCGGATTTCCTCGCGCGCGGACTCGCCGTCGAGCTTGGCCAGCTGGGCGAGGTCGATCGCCTCGATCAGCGCGCCGAAGATCGTCGCCTTGACCTGGTAGTAGTTGTCGGAGCGTCGTTCGGCGACGGGCGGAGGCGCAGGTGCGCGTGCCGGCGACAGGGGCGGCGAGGAAACGGCAGCCGGCGGCGCGCTCGCCGCCGGCGGAAGGCTGACGGGTCGCGAGTCACGAAAATCGGGCTCTGTTCCACTACGCTTACCAAACACGACGCAACTCCTTGCAGCTCGTCACTTCGAGCGCAACTTCTCCAACAGCGGTGCGAGGAAAGATCCCCGGGGCTTTTTCGTCTCGCCGCGGCCGGTGAGCCGCTGGGCGATCTGCAGGAACATTTCCGTGGTGCGATGATTGGCGGAGACTTCCGCGATCATCTGCCCGTTATTGGCGGCGGCACCGAAAATCTGCGGTTCGAACGGGATCGTCGCGATCGGCGGCGTCTCGATGGCCTTGGCAAATTCGGCTGCGCTGATTTCCGGGCGCTTCGGCACGCCGACCTGGTTGAGGCAGTAAAGCGGCGGCCGGTCGTTCGGGCGCGACGCCTTGATCAGGTCATACATGTTCTTGGTGTTGCGCAGATTGGCCAGATCCGGCGACGCGACGATGAGAATGTCATCGGCACCGATCAATGCGCGCTTGGTCCAGCCGGTCCACTGATGCGGAACATCGAGGACGATGCAGGGCATGGTCGAGCGCAGCGTGTCGAAGATCGAATCGAAGGCTTCCGTGCCGAAATCATAGACGCGCTCCAGCGTTGCCGGCGCGGCCAGCAGACTGAGATGGTCGGTGCATTTCGACAGCAGGCGGTCGATGAAGGCGGTATCGATACGATCCGGGGAGAACACCGCATCGGCGATGCCCTGCGGCGGATCCTGATTGTAATCGAGCCCGGCGGTGCCGAAGGCGAGGTCGAGATCGGCCACGACCGAATCCAGCGCGAGGTCGCGGGCGATCGCCCAGGCGACGTTATGGGCGATGGTGGATGCGCCGACACCGCCCTTGGCGCCGACGACGGCAATGATGCGACCGACAGCCTTGGCCTCCGGGGCGGAGAACAGGCCGCAGATCGCACGGACCACATCGATGGTCACGACCGGCGCGATCACGTAGTCGCTGACGCCGCGGCGAACCAGCTCGCGATACAGCGTGACGTCATTGACCTTGCCGATCACGATGACGCGGGTGCCAGCATCGCAGACCGTCGCGAGTTGATCGAGACCGCCGAGAATGTCGGTGCGTGGCTCGGCCTCGAGCAGGATCACGTTCGGTGTCGGCGCCGTGCGATAGGCTTCGATGGCTGCGGCCATGCCGCCCATCTGGATCTTCAGATGGGTCTTGCCCAGCCGGCGGTCTTCACCTGCGGCCTGTACGGCCGAGGCGGTTTCGACGGTTTCGCAGAACGCCTGGATCGAAACCCGGGGCGCCGGCGCGATATGCTCGTCCGCGGCCGAGACCGGCGTGGGGGCGAGCTGTTCGTCTTCGGTCTTCTGCGCGTAGTTGATCATGGGCCCACATTGCTGATTCGACCCTTATCCGCGTCGGGATAAGTGGTGGCTGTGCCTTGACCCTGGCGATACTTGTCGAGTGCGAATGTGCGGCGTGCGGCATAGACAGGGCCTTCCGCGCGCGGCTGCACGAGGTCAGTCGGATTTGCCACCATGGCGGCGAGATTGCGCTGCGAGGCGCAACCGAGATTGTAGTAAGGCCGGTTCGACAGGTAGCTCGGATTCTTGATGGAGGCGCCGAGGTCTTCCGGCCAGGTGCCGCAAGGGCCGGCCGTGGCCGCGATCAGGGGATAGCTAACGCGGATCGTGGCGAACTGGCGTGGATCATTCGGCGTGTAGCTGCGCGCGGCGACAGCATTCGGCGGCACGCCTGTGGCGGCGAGCAGTGATTGCACTTCGCGTTTGGAGTCCTGCGCGGCGCGGGCGTTCGGCGTATGTGCGGGGACTTCGAGGGTAATCACGCCGGTGCCTTCGCGCAGCCAGTTCTGCCCGAGCGCGACGATGTCGGCGCGCTGCGCGGCCGTCAGCCCGCCGCGGAAACTGCCGACGAACACTTCGGTGTTGCGCAGGCGCTCTTCCACCACGATCGGGTGACGCTGGCGGTAGTCGGCAGGAACACTGGTGGCGAGGTCATCCTGCGCCACGGTCCGGCAACCGCCGAGCGCGGCGGAGGCGCCGATGAGCGCGGCGAGCACTGTGAAGCTGCGTGAGATCTTGCTGTTGCGGGTCATCATCTCTCCTCGCCTCAATCCGTGATGAAGCCGAAGGCGCCGCGATAGCCGCGAGCAGGCTCGGGCTTGCGGCCCGGTACGCCATAGATCCGGTTGACGGTGCCGAGCAGATCGGCCTGCGGATCGGATGCATCGACAAAGCCGTCATCCGGTCGCGACAGGTCCTTCTGCGCGACGGCGCGGACGACGTAAGGGGTCACGATCACCATCAGTTCGGTGTTGTTGTTCACAAAGTCACGGCTCTTGAACAGGGTGCCGAGCACCGGCAACTGTGCCATGCCCGGCAGGCCGCTCATGGCTTGCTTGGTCTGCTGCTTGATCAGGCCGGCCATCGCCATCGAGCCACCCGATGGAATCTCGAGCGTGGTGTCGGCGCGGTTGGTCTTGATCGCCGGGATCGTGGTGCCGCTGATCGAGACCGAATTCTCCTGCGAGAGCTCCGATACTTCGGTCGCGACGCGCAGGCTGACGCGGCCTTCACTCAGCACAACCGGCGTGAAGCCGAGCGAGATACCGAACTTCTTGAACTGGATCGTCACCGTACAAACACGTGTCGTAGGGTCGCAGCTGTTGCCGCCGGGCACGGGAAACTCGCCGCCGGCCAGGAAGTTTGCGGTTTCGCCGGAAATCGCGGTCAGGCTCGGCTCCGCGAGTGTGCGGATGACACCGGCATTCTCCATCGCCTTCAGCGTCGCCGTCACCTTTGCGGGCGAGCCGAAGACGCCTTCAATCTTGTTGCCGCCCACGAGTGGAGCACCACTCGCGCCGAACGGTGTCACGTTGTTGAAGTTGACGACCGAGGTGCCGTAGCTGAGCTGGCCCGACAGATCGACGCCAAGCTGCTTGACGATATTGCGCTGAACTTCCGCGACGGTGACCTTCAGCATCACCTGATCGCGACCGCGCACCGAGACATTGTTGACGACCTTGTCGATACCGCCGGCGACGCGTCCAGCGAGATCGGCAGCCTGCTGCGCTTCCAGCTGGTTGGCGGCAGATCCGGTCAGAATGATGCCGTCGCCGAGACCTTCGACACGGATATCGGCGTTCGGCAAGGCCTGCTTCAGTGCCGCGCGGACGCCGTTGAGATCGCGGGTCACCGCGATGTCATAGGCGGCGATCTGCTGGCCTGCGCTGTCGAAGAAGATGATGTTGGTCTGACCGACGGTGGCGCCGATGATATAGGCGCGCTGCACCGAACGGACGACCGCATTGGCGATCTTCGGATCGGCGACCAGCACGTCCTTGACGTCGCGCGGCAGGTCGATCACCACCGATTTTCCGATGCCGAGCGGCAGGAACCGGGCATTCATCTGCCCGCTTCCGGCGGCCTGATGGGCGCCATAGTCGGCAGCGAGGGCGACGGGCAATGCGGAGCCAAGCGACAGTGCCGCGATGGCTGTCACCGAGAGCGCGCGGACCATCAGGCCTCGCATCGGTTCGCTCGTCGTTGTCTTCAGCGTCATCTGATGCGTCCTTGTCACTTCGTGATCGTCGCGGTCGAGGGAATGCCGTACCGGACGATATTGACGGTGCTGCCGCGGCGGCGCGCGCCCTGGTCCTCGCTGGGTGTTTCCGGCGCATTGGCGTCGGCGAGAGCGCGCAGGGCGAGCGAAAGCGTGCCGCTCTGGCGCGAGCGGGCGAGCAGCTCGGCCTGTTCGGGCCGCAATTCGAGCGTGGCAGTCCTGCCGACCACGTTGTTCTGCCCGTCCTTCTCCTTCGGTGCCTGGTCGATGGCGAGCACGCGGATATTGCTGAGAATGATCTCGGACATCACGCCATCGGCGCCGCCGCTGTCCGGGCCCTTGTCGCGCTTGGACAGGATCACATCGACGCGGTCATTCGGCAGGATGAAGCCGCCGGCGCCGGTCTCGGGCGAGATTTCGGTGGAGACAGCGCGCATGCCCGACGGCAGCACGGCGGCCATGAAGCCGGATCCATTGGCGCGCACGATCTTTGCCTCGCGGATCGGTTCGCCGGCAATGAAGGGCGAGCGCGCGATCGCGCCGGCCACCTGCGTCATCGCTTCCGGCCGCGTATTCCGCGCGATCACATTGGCACTGGCGGCGCTGGTCGGCCAGGCCTGCCACTGCATGTCGTCCGGGCCCAGTGGCTGGCCGAGCGCAATGTCGCCCTTGGCGACGAGAACGTCAGTGGTGGGGAGTTCGGCGACTTGTGGAGGAGGGGGCGGAGCGTCGGACGAGCTCGCAAGATACAGCGCCACGCTGCCGGCACCGAGTGCAATGGCAAGGACCACAATACGTGCGGTATTCATACGCTTCACTTTCCACATTACGCCGCGACGCAAGCATCGCTGTGGTGTGGAGTTGAGCAGTTATTCGTCAAAGCATGGTTAATGAGCGGTATCTAAATCGAGTTAACGATTTTCAGCCGGTATCAGCCTGTTGCGAGACGGCCGAGATCGACGGCCTTGATCCACTGGGTTTCCGGATAGACCAGCAGGGCGCCCAGTGCGAGCGCGACGCCGTACGGGATGCCGCTGTCCTTGTGATGCAGGCGCAGCAGCCATTCCTGCCGGCTCAGCGCAGACGGCAGCGGCCACTGCCGGGCCTGCAACAGCAACAGGGTCAGCGCGCCTCCGAACAGCGAGGCATAGACGAGATATTCGAGCAGGTGATCGAAGCCGAACCAGAGTCCGGCGCAGGCCGCGAGTTTGGCATCGCCGCCCCCGATCCAGCCAAAGGAGAAACACGCGAAGGCGATGATCAGCACGAGACCGCCTGCGCCGAGATGCAGCAGCGCGGTCGACGAACTCATGCCACTGAAGAAGGCGACGAACGCGAAGCCGGCGATCAGCAGCATCGAGATCCGGTTCGAGATCGTCATCGTGAGGAGGTCGCTGATCGCCGCATAGGCCATCAGGCCGGGAAACAGCAGCAGACGCGTCAAATCGAGGATCATGGCTTCAACGGTCCGGACGGAAACGATGGCGGACCGTAGCCGGTAGAAATGAACAATCGGAAAACAAGAAACTGTTTACCAAACCGCGGCGATCCGCGAGATGACGACAAGCAGCGCCAACACCAGCGCGATGCAGACTAACCCGGCAGGCTCACGCAGCGACATCTCGAGTGCTGCGAGCAAGGGGCGTTGGGTCGCATTGTGTCTCATCGGTACGGCCTGATATGGCTGCGGAAGCATTCCAACAAAAAAGGCTCCGGAGGTCCGGAGCCCTTCTTGCGATCGCAACTCGAACTTACTTGAGCGAGCTGTTGATCGAGGTGAACTTGCCGTTCAGGTTGGTGCCGAGGCCGTTCACGACGGCGATGATGGCGAGCGAGATGCCGGCAGCAATCAGGCCGTATTCGATCGCGGTGGCGCCAGACTCATCTTTCAGGAAGCGCGAAACGAGGTTCTTCATAATACAAAACTCCATATGTGCACGTGGCTGTCGATCTTAGATGCCTGGTCTCCCCGGCGTTCTCAGCACCGTGACCATGTGGAGACACTAGGAGTTTCGGATTGCAGTGCGGTTAATTCGATTGATGAAAGTCGATCGCATTTGTCTCTTCTTGTGCACGGTAAATGTCTACTTAAACCAATTCCGAATGACTTAGGTGTCATTGCACCGCGCTTTCTCGCCTTGGTTTAGCGGTCCTTAAGTATGCGGCGGTAACGCTGCAGTTGGAAAAGCGCGAGATTCGATCATGTCCACATTGCCCATGGAAGTGCTGCATATGTTCGGCGATACCATCATGAAGGTGGTGCCGATCACGATCGTGCTCGCGGTCGTCTTCACGGTGCTCACGCATTTCTGGGCGTGCAATCCTGGCAAACCCTGGTGGCGCAAGACCGAGATCGTCACCGACATCTGCTACTGGTTCTTCGTGCCGCTGATCACCCGCGTGGTCCGCATCGGACTGCTGGTGCTCGGCGCTGCGGTTTTTTTCAACATCCACGGCGCGGATGAGCTGATCGCCTTCTACGACAATGGCCACGGACCGCTGGCGCAGCTGCCGCTCTGGTTGCAGGCCATCATCTTCCTGGTCGTGTCGGACTTCCTGCTCTACTGGTTTCACCGCATGTATCACGGCGGCGAGTTCTGGAAGTATCATGCCATCCATCACTCGTCCGAAGAGGTCGACTGGATTTCCGCGGCGCGCTTCCATCCGGTCAATCTGTTTCTCGGCACCGTCGCCGTGGACGTGGTGCTGCTGATGGCCGGTATCTCGCCCAATATCATGCTGTGGGTCGGGCCTTTCACGACCTTCCATTCGGCTTTCGTCCACGCGAACCTCAACTGGACGCTCGGGCCGTTCAGGTATGTCCTCGCCACGCCGGTCTTCCATCGCTGGCACCACACCTCGCTGGAGCAGGGCGGCAACACCAATTTTGCCGGCACCTTCCCGCTCTGGGATATCCTGTTCGGCACCTTCCGGATGCCGAAAGGTGAGCTGCCGGACAATTACGGTGTCGATGGCGAGCCGCTGCCGAAGGAGATCGGGGGGCAGTTGGCCTATCCGTTCCGGCAGCTCAGCGCCGCGTCCAAGCAGTGATCTGATCGAGCCCGGCGCCTTCGCCGGGCTTTGTCTTTCAGGGTCATGCTGCGATCGATACCGTCGTTTGCTGTTCCTTCACCAATTAACGGCACATTTCCCATGTCGGGCGCCGGCACCGCTGCGTATCTGCTTAGGCCGGCTCGTATCGTCCCGGAGTACAGGATGTCGTTTTTGTTTTTGCGTCGCCGCAGTGCTGCGGCCTTGATGATTGGCGCGCTTGCCGCTGGTCTCGTTCTCTTTCCTGCTGCCGATGTTCCGGCTGCGGGGAATGACATGATTTCCGTCAATGTCGATCAGGCCAAGCTGGTCAAATTTCCCGAAAAGATCGCCACGATCGTGATCGGCAATCCACTGATCGCAGACGTGACGCTGCAGCCGGGCGGCATGGTTGTCGTGACAGGCAAGGGTTATGGCGCCACCAATGTGATTGCGCTGGACCGTAGTGGTGCGGTGCTGATGGATCGCATCGTCCAGGTCGAGGGCCCCACCGACAAGGTCGTCACCGTCTATCGCGGGACGCTTCGTGAATCCTATAGCTGCACGCCCGACTGCGCACGTCGCGTCACGCTCGGCGACGGCGAGGCCTATTTCAGGGCCACCATGGAGCAGGCCAGCGCCATCGGCGGACAAGCAGCCACCACCGGCGCCGCGACGGGAATGGCCGGAAAGCCGAACTAACGCTTCCATAGCCGCCGCTCCGAAAATTCACGGCGTGGCGGCAGTGCGGTGATGGTTAACCGGGCGTTAATCGATCGACCTATTTTGTCGCGATCCGGCGAAACACTTCTACAATCAGTTTTCGGTACAGCCTGACGGTACATATTTCCATTCCGTCCGGATTCCGCTGATGCTGATACCGATCATTTCCTTTGCCGCCGCAACCAAGCGGCTTCGATCTTTCCGCCGTAGCGAAGATGGGGCGGCTGCGGTCGAATTCGGCATGATCGCGACACCATTCTTCGCGCTGCTTTTTGCGGTCATCGAGACCGGCTTCACCTTCATGGCGGGACAGGTGCTGGAGACCGGCGTCGAGGATGGCGCCCGCCTCGTCTATACCAGTCAGACTACGACCGCGAATGACTTCAAAGCGGCGATTTGCTCGCGCGTGTCAGTGATGATGGATTGCACGAAGCTCGATATCGATGTGCGCTCCTACGATCCCGGAGCGACTATTAATATCGTCGATCCCATCGATGCCAGCGGCAAATATGTTTCGACCGGTTTTGTCTATCAACCGCCCGTCTATTCGCCGAATGTAGCGAGCAGCAAGACGGTCGTCGTGCGCGCCTTCTATCAGTGGCCACTCTATGTAACAGGCCTCGGTTATAACATCGCGAATGTCGATCGCGGATCGGCGTCGGGCAAGCGATTGCTGGCGGCCACCGCCGCGCTCGGGCCTCAGTGAAGACAGGGATCACGCGATGCGCATGTCTGCCAAGATGCGACGCCGGGTAACCTCGTTGCGGCGTGACGAGCGCGGTGTGGCCGCGATCGAATTCGCCATGATTTTCCCGATGCTCATCCTGATGCTGTTCGGCATCACCGACGTGGCGAACTATTTCGCAGTCGATCGCAAGGTGAGCCAGATCGCCCAGACGGTTTCGGATCTGACGTCCCGCAATAGTTTGCCGATATCCGAGACCGACATCGCCAACTACTTCACTATCGCGGGGGCGATGGTCACGCCCTACGACAAGAACGTGTTGAGGACGACGATCCACCAAGTCTATCTCGACCCGAATAGCAAGACCGCGAAAGTGGTCTGGAGCCGTGGCAGCGCGCCGATTCTGAAGAATACCGCTTATGCCGTACCGGCCGGCCTGGTAGGCAAAGATGCATCGGGTAACTGGCTGGCAAATCAATATCTGATCGTCGGCGATGTTTCTTACAATTACACGCCGACCATCGGCTGGGTTCTGCCCAAGGCAGGAATCACGACAGCCGAAAAGGCTTTCACGAAGCCGCGGCAGACGACCTGCGTGGCGCTGGGATCGAGCTGCACGCCGAGTGGCGGGTGATGACAAACTGACCGCGCGCGGTCGGTGCCTCAGTAGAGCACCCGACAAACGAGAAAGGCCGCGTCCGGGGACGCGGCCTTTCAATTCTTGCACGATCATCTGCAAGCGCTGGCTTGCAGAAAATCGTTAGCCGGCGGCGCGGAGGTTATCCGCCGACGACTTGCCCGAACGGCGATCAGCAACGATTTCGTAGCTGATCTTCTGGCCTTCACGCAGCGTGCCGAGGCCAGCGCGTTCGACGGCGCTGATGTGCACGAACACGTCGTTCCCGCCTTCGTCCGGCTGAATGAAGCCATAACCCTTGGTGGCGTTAAACCACTTCACGGTTCCCATGCTCACGAGGTAGTCCCTTCTCAATAAGTAGTAGTAACCCACGCATCCATGCGCGGGCCGGTGGCATCGAATTTTTGGAAGGGTCGTCAGTCTAGACCGGCTGCACCGGGGTATAGAGAAGTCGTCCGGCCGAAAATCGATAGGGTCACATTAAGGGAAGCTATTCCCTAAGACAATCCAGCCGCGCACGATTTTTTGATAGTATACGAATAAGCGAATTCGCCCCCGGTCCCGCGCATGGCGAGTGGGCCATGCGCGGCGAGGGTCGATCCTGTGATAGAAAACTGTCGACAGAAATAAGTCGTGGTCGTCATTGCGAGGAGCGATAGCGACGAAGCAATCCAGAGAGCCAAAAGAGAAGAACTGGATTGTTTCGCCCAAACGAATTGTTTTGCAATTCGTCAGGGCCCACAATGACGGCTTTTAAGCCTTTAGCGACGACGGAAATTGCCGCGCGGCGGGCCTGACCGCGGCGGGCCGCCACCCGGACGCTCGTCCTTGTGACGGAAGATCAGGCGCCCCTTCTCCAGGTCATAAGGCGACATCTCGATGGTCACGCGGTCGCCCGCGAGAGTCTTGATGCGGTTCTTCTTCATCTTGCCCGCGGTGTAGGCGATGATTTCGTGTCCGGCATCGAGTTGCACGCGATAGCGCGCATCAGGAAGGATTTCGGTCACCAGTCCTTCGAACTGGATCAGCTCTTCTTTGGCCATTCAATAGCTCCAGATCGGTCGGCGCTTAGCGCTGACGCTGGTTGCGGTTGGGATTGGAAGGGTTGGAATTCGGTCGGCTCGAACGATGAAGGAATGCAACGCCCTGCATGCTTCCTTCCTTCGCCCCGGCGCCACCCTGCTGGGCGGGACGTGGCTTCGGCTCGTGCCGTGCATTTTCATGCCGTGAAGCATCAAGTCTCGGGCTCTCATTCCGCGCATGATCGCGGTTCTGGTGCGCGGAGCCGCCATTGCCACCGGGGCCACGACGACGGTTACGCGAATTCTTGTTACCGGGGCCGCCATCCTGACGATGGGCGTGCTGGGCGGGGCGACCGTTGCGCTGACCGCCACGGTTCTGGGAAGGCGGCGGACCCACGTCGTTCTTGCCGGGGGTGCGACGGTCTTCCTTCGGAAGCGCAACGCGGATCAGCTTTTCGATATCGCGCAGATACGCCATTTCCTCGCCGGCGCAAAGCGAGATCGCAATGCCTTCGGCGCCCGCACGGGCCGTACGGCCGATCCTGTGGACATAGGTTTCCGGCACGTTCGGCAGGTCGAAATTGACGACGTGGGTCACGCCGTCGACGTCGATGCCGCGGGCGGCGATATCGGTCGCAACCAGGGTGCGAACCTCACCGGAGCGGAACGCGGCAAGGGTGCGCTCGCGATGGTTCTGCGACTTGTTGCCGTGGATGGCGGCGGCCGGGATGCCGGCACGCTCGAGATTCTTCACGACCTTGTCGGCGCCGTGCTTGGTGCGGGTGAACACCAGGGCGCGGTTGACCTGCTCGGTCTTGAGGATCTGCGACAGGATCGACGGCTTGGCCGAGTGGTCGACCAGCAGGATCTTCTGCGAGATGCGCTCGACGGTCGAGGACACCGGGGTCACGGCCACGCGGGCCGGATCCTTGAGCATGTGCTCGGCGAGGTCGGCGATGTCCTTCGGCATGGTGGCCGAGAAGAACAGCGTCTGGCGCTTGATCGGCAGCTTGGCGACGACTTTGCGGATGTCGTTGATGAAGCCCATGTCGAGCATGCGGTCGGCCTCGTCGAGGACGAGGAATTCCACCATGTTGAGCTTCAGGGCATTGCCCTGCACGAGGTCGAGCAGGCGGCCCGGGGTGGCGACGAGGACGTCGACGCCCTGCATCAGCGAGCGCACCTGGCGGCCCATCGGCACGCCGCCGATCGCCAGGGCGGACGACAGGTTCATGTGGCGGCCATAGGCATTGAAGCTGTCGAGGATCTGGCCGGACAGCTCACGCGTAGGGCTGAGCACCAGCACGCGGCAGGTCTTGGGCTGCGGCTTGACGCGGTGTTCGAGCAGGCGATGCAGGATAGGGAGTGCGAAGGAGGCGGTCTTGCCGGTGCCGGTCTGGGCGATGCCGATCACGTCCTTGCCGGTGATGGCAATCGGGATGGTCTGGGCCTGGATCGGGGTCGGCGTCGTGTAGTTTTCTTCCTTGAGCGCACGGGTAATGGGATCGGCGAGGCCGAATTCCTGGAAGGTGGTCAAAAGATTTGTCTTTCCATAAAGGCGTATCGCGCCCGGCCGATATGCCCGAAGGGATATCAGAGGCGCACGCGAGTGTGTCTTGGGGACACCCGCGTGTTTGGGGCGTCATTCTGGTTAGCTGAAGAGGCAAGCCAGAAACCGCTGGTGCTCTGGAAATCAATCAGAGGAAGGCGGGATCAGAACACGCGGCTCGCAAGGACCCGATGATTCTCAAGGTCGTGTCCGATCATATGGAACACGATCGGGGCGGATTCAAGATGAAACCTTCGCACCTGCGTCGTGTGATGAATTGCCGCTGCGAGAAATTTAGACAGATGCCGAATTATGCACTCAATTTAAGCTGGTTGCCGTGGTGGTGGTCAAAAATGTTGCACAAAAAATAAGCGCGATGATTTTGTGGTCATGACGGCGGTTCAAAATGATGCAGTTTTACCAATAACTTAGCGAGCATTGGGGCGCTGGCACACTTCTTGCGATTCCTTGGATGTCCGGCCGTGGGGCCGTTCGCAGTGAATTCGTCTGCGTCCAGGGAGAGACCGCATATGATCCGCCACCTCACCAATTCATTTTCCAAGCCGCTATCCCGGCGTAGCCTGATGGCTGCGGCGACGGGACTGGCGCTCGGCCTGTCGGCGGTGTCCGGCGCTAACGCCGCCGATGACACCATCAAGGTCGGCGTACTGCATTCGCTGTCCGGCACCATGGCGATTTCCGAGACCACGTTGAAGGACACCGTCCTGTTCATGATCGATGAGCAGAACAAGAAGGGCGGCATCAACGGCAAGAAGCTCGAAGCCGTGGTTGTCGATCCCGCCTCGAACTGGCCGCTGTTCGCCGAAAAGGCCCGCGAACTGATCACCAAGGAGAAGGTCGCCGTGGTGTTCGGCTGCTGGACCTCGGTGTCCCGCAAGTCGGTGCTGCCGGTGTTCAAGGAGCTGAACAGCATCCTGTTCTACCCCGTGCAATATGAGGGCGAAGAGTCCGAGCGCAACGTGTTCTACACGGGTGCGGCTCCGAACCAGCAGGCGATCCCGGCGGTCGACTATCTGATGAAGGACGAGAAGGTGAAGCGCTGGGTGCTGGCCGGCACCGACTATGTCTATCCGCGCACCACCAACAAGATTCTGGAAGCCTACTTGAAGTCGAAGGGCGTCAAGCAGGAAGACATCATGATCAACTACACGCCGTTCGGTCATTCGGACTGGCAGACGATCGTGGCCGACATCAAGAAGTTCGGCTCGGCCGGCAAGAAGACCGCCGTGGTCTCCACCATCAATGGTGACGCCAACGTGCCGTTCTACAAGGAGCTCGGCAACCAGGGCATCAAGGCGACCGACATTCCGGTGGTCGCGTTCTCGGTGGGTGAAGAAGAACTCGCCGGCATCGACACCAAGCCGCTGCTCGGCCATCTCGCCGCCTGGAACTACTTCCAGTCCATCAAGGACCCGGAGAACGAGAAGTTCATCAAGGCCTGGCAGGCCTTCACCAAGAATCCGAAGCGCGTGACCAACGACCCGATGGAAGCCACCGTGATCGGCTTCAACATGTGGGTGAAGGCGGTCGAGAAGGCCAAGTCCATCGAAGCCGACAAGGTCATCGACGCGCTGCCGGGCATCGAGGCCAAGAACCTGACGGGCGGCACCTCGAAGATGCTGCCGAACCACCACATCACCAAGCCGGTCTTCATCGGCGAGATCAAGGGCAACGGCCAGTTCGACGTGGTCTGGAAGACCCCGGCGCTGGTGGCCGGCGATGCCTGGTCGAAGGAGCTCGATGGCTCCAAGGACCTGATCGGCGACTGGGTCGGCAAGAAGTGCGGCAACTACAACACCAAGACCAACAAGTGCGGCGGTCAGGGGTCGTAAGTTTGTAGTCGTCATTGCCTCGCAATGACGGTGTGAATGTTTCCTCCCGAGCCTTGGAGAAGGCGGTCACCGCCGCCTTCTCCTCCTTTTTCCTCTGCCGGGGTTCTTCTTGTGACTGACTTCTTGCACCGTTGCCGTGCGATTGCGCTCGCCTGTCTGCTGCTGGCCGCATTCGCCGTTCCGGCACTGGCCGGTCCCTTCGAGGACGCCGTCGCCAAATTCGCCAATGACGATTTTTCCGATACGGATGAAGCCATCGGCATCATCGCCACATCGGGCAATCTGCAGGCTTTCGCCATCATCAGCGCACTGCAGGAAGGCCGGCTGTTCGCCGATCCCGAGAGCAAGAAAGTCTATGTCACCGGCACCGATGGCAAGAGCGCCGATGCTGCCAGCGGTGCCGCCGTCGCTGAGGTGCCCGCCAGCGCCGCTGCCGTGCGCCTCAACAACCGCCTCCGCCGCAACATCGAATCCGCTCTCGGTGGCCTGACCCTGATGTCGCCCGATCCCGCCAAGCGCATCGCCTCGGCGCAGTCGGTGTTCAAGAGCCACGAAACCTCCATGCTGCCGGTGATCGACACCGCGCTGGAGAAGGAAACCAACAAGGCGGCCAAGCAGGCTTTCACCGAAGCCCGCGCCGCCATTATCCTCTACAAGGAAGACGCCAGCGAAGCCGAGAAGATCGCGGCCATCGCCGTGATCAAGGCCCGTGCCGATCAGGACGCACTCGCTGTGCTCACCGGCCTGCCGTCCGATCTGAGCGTTGGCCTCTCGCGCACGGTGGCCAGCGCCATCACCGCCATTAATAGTCGCCAGACCTTGTGGTCGATCGGTCAGAACGCCTGGTACGGCCTCTCGCTCGGTTCGGTACTGCTGCTCGCCGCCATCGGGCTGGCCATCACCTTTGGCGTGATGGGCGTCATCAACATGGCCCATGGCGAGATGGTGATGATCGGTGCTTACGTCACCTTCGTCGTGCAGGATATCATTCGCACCTCCTATCCCGGCCTGTTCGACTACTCGCTGCTGATGGCCGTGCCGCTCGCGTTCCTCGTTGCCGGCATCCTCGGCATCGTCATCGAGCGCACCATCATCCGCTTCCTTTATGGCCGTCCGCTGGAGACGCTGCTGGCTACCTGGGGCCTGTCGCTGGTGCTGCAGCAGGCGGTGCGGACCATGTTCGGCCCCACCAATCGCGAAGTCGGCAACCCCTCCTGGATGTCGGGCGCTTTCGAACTCGGCCAGATAACCATCACCTATAACCGTCTCTGGATCCTCTGCTTCACGCTCGCCGTGTTCGTGATCCTGCTGGCGATGCTGCGCTACACCGCGATGGGCCTGGAGATGCGCGCCGTGACCCAGAACCGCCGCATGGCAGCCTCCATGGGCATCGCCACCTCGCGTGTCGATGCGCTGACCTTCGGCCTTGGCTCCGGCATCGCCGGCATTGCTGGCGTGGCGCTGTCGCAGATCGACAATGTCTCGCCTAATCTCGGCCAGAGCTACATCATCGACAGTTTCATGGTCGTGGTGTTCGGCGGCGTCGGCAATCTCTGGGGCACGCTGGTCGGTGCGCTCTCGCTCGGCATCGCGAACAAGTTCTTGGAGCCGGTGGCCGGTGCCGTGCTCGGCAAGATCGCCATTCTGGTGCTGATCATCCTGTTCATCCAGAAACGCCCGCGCGGCCTGTTCGCACTCAAGGGCAGGGCGATCGAAGCATGACCCCGCATTTCCTCACCCGCACCCTCGATCGCAGTGCGACCATCTTCATCCTGGTCGTCGCCGCCATCGGCATCGTGCTGCCGCTGCTCAATCTGCTGCTGCCGCAAGACTCGCCGCTGCAGGTGCCGACCTATCTGATCTCGCTGTTCGGCAAATATGTCTGCTACGCCATCCTTGCCCTTTCGATCGATCTGATCTGGGGCTATTGCGGCATCCTTTCGCTCGGCCACGGCGCCTTCTTCGCGCTTGGCGGCTATGCCATGGGCATGTATCTGATGCGCCAGATCGGCTCGCGCGGCGTCTACGGCAATCCGGTGCTGCCGGATTTCATGGTGTTCCTGAACTACAAGGCGCTGCCCTGGTACTGGTATGGCTTTGACATGTTCTGGTTCGCCGCCTTGATGGTGCTGGTGGTGCCGGGCCTGCTCGCTTTCGCCTTCGGCTGGCTCGCCTTCCGCTCCCGCGTCACCGGCGTGTATCTTTCCATCATCACCCAGGCGATGACCTATGCGCTGCTGCTTGCCTTCTTCCGTAACGATTTCGGTTTCGGCGGCAATAACGGCCTGACCGACTTCAAGGACATCCTTGGCTTCAACATCCAGAGCGACGGCACCCGTGCGGCATTGTTCGTGGCAAGTTGCCTTGCACTGATCCTCGCTTTCGTCATGTGCCGCGCCATCGTCACCTCAAAACTCGGCAAGGTGCTCATCGCCGTGCGGGATGCAGAATCGCGAACGCGCTTCCTCGGCTATCGCGTCGAATCCTACAAGCTGTTCGTGTTCACGCTCTCGGCCTGCATGGCCGGGGTCGCCGGTGCGCTCTATGTGCCGCAGGTCGGCATCATCAATCCCGGCGAGTTCGCGCCGGGCAATTCCATCGAGGCTGTCATCTGGGTCGCGGTCGGCGGCCGCGGCACGCTGGTTGGTGCTGCGCTCGGTGCTGTGGTCGTGAACTATGCCAAGACGTTCTTCACGTCAGGGGCGTTGGCGCCGTACTGGCTGTTCATGCTGGGCGCGCTCTTCATCCTGGTGACGCTGCTGCTGCCCAAGGGCATCATCGGCACGTTCAATGCCTGGCAGGAGGGCCGCAAGGCCCGCGACACCGCCAATGCCGACAGCGCCGCCGCCGAAGATGGCATCATCAAACCGGAGCTGGAGAAGGCATGATGGTCGCCGCTGAACTCACCGCGGTCGATCCGCAGGTCGCCGCCCGCGAGGCCGAAGCGCGCCAGAAGCGCATCACCTCGGCGCAGCTCTATCTCGATGGCGTTCACGTCTCCTTCGACGGTTTCCATGCCATCAACAATCTCTCGATGGTGCTCGCTCCCGGCGAGATGCGCGCCATCATCGGCCCCAACGGGGCCGGCAAGACCACGATGATGGATATCATCACCGGCAAGACCAAGCCGGACGAGGGCGACGTCTATTTCGACGGCACCCACGATCTCACGCTGCTGGACGAGACCGAGATCGCTAAGCTTGGCATCGGTCGCAAATTCCAGAAGCCCACGGTATTCGAGAGCCAGACCATCCAGGACAATCTCCTGCTCGCCCTGAATGTCGATCACAGCGTCCGCGGCACCCTGTTCTGGCGCGGCAGCCGCAACGAGGCCGAGCGCATCGACAAGGTGCTGGAAACCATCCGGCTCACCGATGCCCGTGATCGTCTCGCTGGCAATCTTTCCCACGGTCAGAAGCAGTGGCTTGAAATCGGCATGCTGCTGGCGCAGGACCCGAAGGTCTTGCTGGTGGACGAGCCGGTGGCCGGCATGACTGATGTGGAGACGCATCAGACCGCCGAGCTCCTCAAGGCGATCAATCGTGACAACAAGACCGTGATGGTTGTCGAGCACGACATGACGTTTGTGCGTGAACTCGGCGTCAAGGTGACGTGCCTGCACGAAGGCACGGTTCTGGCCGAAGGCACCATCGACGATGTCTCGACCAATGACCGCGTGGTCGAAGTGTATCTGGGGCGCTGAGCATGCTGAAAGTCGACAATATCAGCCTTCACTACGGCGCCGCCCAGGCGCTGCGCGGCGTCACCGTCTCCGCGGAGCCCGGCAAGGTCACCTGCGTGCTCGGCCGCAACGGCGTCGGCAAGACCTCGCTGCTGCGCGCCATGGTCGGCCAGCAGGCGATCTCCGGTGGCTCCATCACCTTCGATGGGCAGGATATCTCGAAGCTCAAACCCTTCGAGCGCGCCCGCCGTGGCATCGGCTTCGTCCCGCAGGGCCGCGAAATCTTCCCGCTGCTCACGGTGGAGGAAAACCTCAAGACCGGTTACGCCCCGCTGAAGCGTGCCGAGCGCAACATCCCGGACGACGTGTTCTCGCTCTTCCCCGTGCTGCAATCCATGCTCGGCCGTCGCGGTGGCGATCTCTCCGGCGGCCAGCAGCAGCAGCTCGCCATTGGCCGTGCGCTGGTGATGCGGCCAAAACTGCTGCTGCTCGATGAGCCCACCGAAGGCATCCAGCCCTCCATCATCAAGGATATCGGCCGCGCCATCACCTATCTGCGCTCGCTCGGCACCATCGCCATCGTGCTGGTGGAGCAATATCTCGACTTCGCCTGCGAACTCGGCGACAATTTCGCCGTGATGGATCGTGGCGCGGTGAAATACGCTTGCGACCGCGCCAATCTCGATCCCGCCGAGATCAGCCGCCAGATGGCGCTGTAAGGAGCTGTCGTCGGAGTTTGCATGCAGGACACCCTCGCATCATCCGCGAGCTTCGCCGCCAACCGCGCGCGCGGTGCGGTGGCGTTCGACGTGCATCTGGTCGAAGGCCGCACCCGCCGTCGCCAGCTCCACGAATCCGGCTCATTGCGCGTCCGCTTTCCGTCGCCGGAAGATGACGGCCTCACCGCGATGTTCGTCAACACGGCGGGTGGCGCTGCAGGCGGCGATCGCTTCGACATCGATATCGCGGCCGGCGAGAGTACACGCCTCACGCTATCCACCGCCGCGGCCGAGAAAGTCTATCGCTCCCATGGCCCGTCCGCCGAGATCAATATCTCGCTTCGTGCTGAAGCCGGCGCGCATCTGAGCTGGCTGCCGCAGGAGACCATCCTGTTCGATCAGGCCCGCACCACGCGCAGCATCGATATCGATCTGGCCGAGACCGCGTCGCTGGTCCTGTGCGAGATCGTCGTGTTCGGCCGCACCGCCATGGGCGAGGCCATGCGCACTGGCTCCTTCGTCGATCGCTGGCGCCTGCGCCGTGGCGGGCGGCTGGTCTTTGCCGAAAATGTCCGCCTCGATGGCGATATCGGCGCGAAACTGGCGAAGCCCGCAATCGCCAATGGCGGGCTTGCCATCGCCACGGCGCTGATCGTGCCTGGTGATGAGGCATTGCTGGAGCGTCTGCGCGCTGTCGCCGAGCAGGCCGGCACGGAAGTCGGCGTCTCCTGCTGGAACGGATTTGCAATGGTCCGCATCTGTGCGCAAGATGCCGCGAAACTGCGGGCTGACATGATGGCGCTGCTGTCGCAATCGGGTGCGATGCTGCCGCGCATGTGGCTGAACTAATCAATCAGGAAATTGCGATGAACCTGTCCCCTCGCGAGAAAGACAAGCTCTTGATCTCCATGGCTGCCATCGTGGCGCGCCGCAGGCTGGAGCGCGGCGTCAAGCTCAATCACCCCGAAGCGATCGCGATCATCTCCGATTTCATCGTCGAAGGCGCCCGCGACGGACGGACTGTGGCGGAGCTGATGAAGGCCGGCGCCGAAGTGCTCACGCGCGCCCAGTGCATGGATGGCATTGCCGAGATGATCCATGACATCCAGGTCGAAGCCACATTCCCTGACGGGACAAAGCTCGTCACCGTCCACGAACCCATTCGGTGAGGCCAGCATGATCCCCGGCGAAATGTTCATTCAGGACGGCGAGATCGAGCTCAATGCCGGCCGCAAGGCGATCACGCTACAGGTCTCCAACACCGGCGACCGTCCGATCCAGGTCGGTTCGCACTATCATTTCTTCGAGACCAATCCGGCGCTGAAATTCGACCGCAAGAAAGCCCGCGGCATGCGCCTCGACATCGCCGCCGGCACCGCCGTGCGTTTCGAACCTGGTCAGAGCCGCGACGTGCAACTGGTCGAACTAGCCGGCAAGCGCACCGTTTACGGATTTCGCGGCGACGTGATGGGGAAGCTTTGAGATGCCGGTGAAGATCAAACGCTCCGTCTATGCCGACATGTTCGGCCCTACCACCGGCGATAAAGTACGCCTGGCTGACACCGATCTCATCATCGAGGTCGAGAAGGATTTCACCATCTACGGTGAGGAAGTGAAATTCGGTGGCGGCAAGGTGATCCGCGACGGCATGGGGCAGTCGCAGGCGACGCGCGCGCAGGGCGCTGTCGACACTGTCATCACCAATGCGCTGATCGTCGATCACTGGGGCATCGTGAAGGCCGATGTCGCCATCAAGGACGGCATGGTCCATGCCATCGGCAAGGCCGGCAATCCCGATATCCAGCCGGGCGTCACCATCAATGTCGGTCCCGGCACCGATGTCATCGCGGGCGAAGGCAAGATCCTCACCGCCGGCGGTTTCGACAGCCACATCCATTTCATCTGCCCGCAGCAGATCGAGCACGCGCTGATGTCCGGCGTCACCTCCATGCTCGGCGGCGGCACGGGCCCGTCGCACGGCACCTTTGCGACCACCTGCACGCCCGGCCCGTGGCACATCGCCCGGATGATCCAGTCCTTCGATGCCTTCCCGGTCAATCTCGGCATTTCCGGCAAGGGCAACGCAGCCAAGCCTGCCGCATTGGTGGAGATGATCAAGGCCGGTGCCTGTGCGCTCAAGCTGCACGAGGACTGGGGCACCACGCCGGCTGCCATCGACAATTGCCTCAGCGTTGCGGATGATCACGACATCCAGGTGATGCTGCATTCCGACACGCTGAACGAGAGCGGCTTTGTCGAGGACACGGTCAAGGCCTTCAAGGGCCGCACCATCCATGCCTTCCACACCGAAGGCGCCGGCGGTGGCCATGCGCCCGACATCATCAAGGTCGCCGGTCTCAAGAATGTGCTGCCGTCCTCCACCAATCCGACGCGGCCGTTCACGCGCAACACCATCGACGAGCATCTCGACATGCTGATGGTGTGCCACCATCTCGATCCCTCCATCGCGGAAGACCTCGCCTTCGCCGAAAGCCGCATCCGCAAGGAGACGATTGCCGCGGAAGACATCCTGCACGATCTCGGCGCGCTTTCGATGATGTCGTCCGACAGTCAGGCGATGGGTCGGCTCGGCGAAGTCATCATCCGCACCTGGCAGACCGCCGACAAGATGAAGAAGCAGCGCGGCGCCCTGAAGGGCGAGACGGGCAACAACGACAATTTCCGCGTCAAGCGCTACATCGCCAAATACACCATCAATCCCGCCATTGCCCACGGCGTGTCGAAGCTGATTGGCTCCGTCGAGAAGGGCAAGTTGGCCGATCTCGTGTTGTGGTCGCCGGCTTTCTTCGGCGTGAAGCCGGATCTGGTCATTAAAGGCGGCAGCATTGTTGCGGCACCGATGGGCGATCCCAACGCGTCCATTCCCACGCCGCAGCCGGTGCATTACCAGCCGATGTTCGGCGCCTTCGGGCGCGCGGTCACGGCCTCGTCGGTGGTGTTCACCTCGGGCGCCGCGGCATCGTCCGGCCTTGCGAAGAAGCTCGGCGTGCAGAAGTCTTTCTATGCGGTGGAAAATGTCCGCAGTGGAATCTCGAAGAAGAGCATGATCCACAACGGCGCCACGCCGAAGATCGAGGTCGATTCCGAGACCTACGAAGTGCGCGCGGATGGCGAATTGCTGACCTGCGAGCCGGCCGAGGTGCTGCCCATGGCGCAGCGCTACTTCATGTATTGAAGGGGCCTAGCTCCATCAGGCATTCCCGCCTAATGTCCCTCCCGGCATGTTCAGCCACAACAACAAAACCGGGAGGACTCCCCTTGATCTACGTCGTTGCCACTTTGTCCGTGAAACCCGAAGCCCGCGCCGAATTGATCGAAGCCGCCAAGGCCTGTATCGAAGCCACCCGCAAGGAGCCGGGCAATATCGCCTATGACCTCCACGAGAGTGTCACCGATCCGACCCGCATGGTGTTTGTCGAGCAGTGGGAAAATGCCGAAGCACTGGTGCCGCACCGGACCCAGGAGCATATGAAGACTTTTGGTCGCGTCGCCGTGAAGTGCTTCGCCGCGCCGCCGAAGATCGAAATCATCACGCCCGCTGACGTGGTCGTGCGTTAAACCGAGAGTAGAACCATGATCCGCGCGACCGCCGTCATCGGCCAATACAACTGGATTGAAGCGGCCATCGACACCGTCGTGCTCGATTTCGACGATCGCCATCGCCGCCGCATGGTGATGACGGGGACGCGCGGACTGGAATTCCTGCTTGATCTCGAAAACGCCGTCGCCCTGCGCGGTGGCGATGCCCTGGTGCTGGAAGACGGCCGCCGCGTTGAAGTCGTGGCCGCGCCAGAACCGCTGATCGAGATCCGCGGCACCGATCCCGGACATCTCGTGCGTCTCGCCTGGCATCTCGGCAACCGGCACCTGCCGACCCAGATCATGGCCAAGGGCCTGCGGATTCGCCGCGATCACGTCATCGAGGAGATGGTGAAGGGCCTCGGCGCCCGCGTCATCGAGATCGAGGCGCCGTTCGATCCCGAAGGCGGCGCCTATGCCGCCCCGCATGAAGCGCCGCGCGCTCATGGACATCACGAGCATGGCCATCACGGTCACAGCCATCATGGCTGCAGCCACGATCACGGTCACGACCATGCGCATGGCAAGCATGATCATGCGCAGGATCATGGCCATGTTCATGACGAGCATTGCGGTCACGACCACGACCATCACCACGGGCATTCCCATGCTCATGGCCACAAATAGAACGACGGACGCATCCTCGCCGGCCGAACCCATGCAACTCTCCGCCGATGAAGGCGCGGCGCTGTATCGGCTGATGACGTGGCTGTCGCCGTCCTTTCCGGTCGGCGCTTTCTCCTATTCCAGCGGCATCGAATGGGCCGTGGAGGCCGGTGACATCACCGATGCCGCCTCGCTGCAGGAGTGGCTCTCCGCCATGCTGTCCGATGGCGGCGGCTTTTGCGATGGCGTCTTCCTCGCGCATATCCACCGCGCCGCCACCTCGGGCGACGACAAGGCCTTGCGCGACATTGCCGAACTCGCCAGCGCCTTCGCGCCATCGAAAGAGCGCCTGCTCGAGACCTCGACACAGGGCAAGGCCTTCATCGAGATCTCCCTCAATGCCTGGCCGCATGATGCGTTGAAGCAACTCATCGCGGCCTGCGATGGTCCCATCGTCTATCCCGTCGCCGTCGGCCTGGTCAGCGCCGCGCATGGTTTGCCGCTGGCGCCCACCATGCATGCGTTCTTCCACGCCGTCGTCTCGAACTGGATTTCCGCCGGCGCACGCCTCGTGCCGCTCGGCCAGACCGACAGCCAGCGCGTGCTGGCAGCGCTGGAGCCCGTGGTGGTCGACACCGGCCATCGCGCGATGGCGGCCTCGCTCGACGATCTCGGCAGCGCCACGTTCCGCGCGGACATCGCCAGCATGCGCCACGAGACGCAATATACGCGGCTGTTCAGGTCATGAGGACATCCGCCAAATTCTCATCTGTCGTCACCCGGCTTGACCGGGTGACCCAGTATACGCAGGCGCTTGTGCTTCATTACGGCAGCCGATGTTTACTGGATCCCCGCTTTCGCGGGGATGACAGCCGGATTCATAAGATTCCGCCACTCCCTCACACCCCAGCGAGCAACTGACATGTCCACCTCTCACGGTCCTCTCCGCGTCGGCATTGGTGGTCCGGTCGGCTCCGGCAAGACGGCGCTGATGGATCTGCTCTGCAAGACCATGCGTGAGCGCTACGATATCGCGGCCATCACCAATGACATCTACACCAAATGGGATGCCGAATATCTCGTGCGCTCCGGTTCGCTGACGCCGGATCGCATCGCCGGCGTCGAGACCGGCGGCTGTCCGCACACGGCGATCCGCGAGGACGCCTCGATGAATCTCGCCGCCGTCGCCGACATGCGCGCGAAGTTTCCGGATCTCGACATGGTGCTGATCGAGTCCGGCGGCGACAATCTCGCCGCGACCTTCTCGCCCGAACTCGCCGATATCACCATCTATGTCATCGACGTCTCCGCCGGCGACAAGATCCCGTCCAAGGGCGGCCCCGGCATCACCCGCTCCGATCTCCTCGTCATCAACAAGATCGATCTTGCGCCCCATGTCGGCGCTTCGCTGGAGAAGATGGATGTGGATGCGAAGCGGATGCGCGGCAGCCGGCCCTTCGTCATGACCAATATGAAGATCCAGTCCGGCCTCGATACGATCATTGCCTTCATCGAGACCAAGGGCGGGCTGAAAGCGAAAGCGGTCGCCTAGCGCATGATCCGGAAAGTAGACTCCGGTTCGGACCAGATCATCCGGCGCTGGAAGAAGCTGTTTCGCGCATAAGTAGGTTTCGGGACACGCAGGGATTGCGCTGTGAGCAATCCCTTAAGCCTGTTTGCCTGCGGCCCGCTTCGGTATAAGAAAGTTCCATATTTCGGGAACTATTTTATCCCGGCGTGATTTTCATACTCCGACGCCGCTGAACCGGCAGTATTTCTCACACTCCGAGTGGGCGCGTGGTCCGGCTGGGTTTCATCATCGCACTGTTGGCACTGATCGGGGTCGGCTTGTCCGGCTTCGCGGCCTATCGCGTCCACGATCAGGAGCTGGCGATCGAGAACATCGCGCTGGCGCGCGGGGTCGACATCCATGCCAGCCTGGTGCAGGAGCGCCTGACAGAACGCGAGCTGCTCGCCCGTGTCGCGGCCGGCTTGTTCAAGGCGCCGACGGTGATGAAGGCGGACATGCTCAAGCCGCTGCGCGCATCGATCTATGCCTTCAAGACCGATTTCGTGATGGCGAGCTGGATCGCGCGGCTGCAGCCCAATGAGTTCGCCGGTGCGGCCGCAGATCTCGCTGCAGCCGGCTATCGCAATCCGACCGTACGGAATTTCGACGATACGCCGCTGACGGCGGAGATGCGCAGCAAGACCCTCGACGTGCTGATGGATCTGGAGCCGCGCAATTCGGTGACCGAAGGTTTTGCCGGTCGCGCGCTCAACGATTCCCGGGTCATGGGCCCGACCATCGCCCGCGCCAATGACGAAGGCCGCCCGGTGGCGTCGGACCCGACGCCGTTGCAGCGTGAGAACGGTCCGCTCGGCGTGGTGCTGGTGACGCCGGTGCTGCCCGAAGGCAGCTCCGCCGCCGCCGGTTTTGTCTCGTTCTCCTATGAGCTCGGCTCGCTGATGCTGGCCAATGACGAGATGTCGCTGTTCTCCGTCGCGCTGAAGGACCCCCGGGTGCCTGATGGCGAGATCGTTGCCGATGACGATGGCAATGTGCGTGCCCGCGCGCTGGTTGCCAATGGTCCCTCGCTGGCGATCCTGCGGACGGTCAGCTTCGGTGGGCGCGACTGGTCGCTTGGTTACTATCCCAAGATGGACACCGATCTGCGCGCGCGCCGAACCGCGACATTCGTCGGTGGCGTCGGCCTGGCATTGACGGCCATCATTTGCGGCATGTTCGCGTATGTATCCTACAGCAATATCCGCCTGCGCCGCGAGGTCGAGACGCGCATCGGCTTCGAGCGCCGCCTGACTGACGTCATCGATGAGCTGAATCATCGTGTGAAGAATATTCTGGCGGTGATCCAGTCCATCGTGACGCGCACGCTGCGCCACGGCTCGGACATGGATAGCGCCCGCGATCTCCTGATCGGCCGCATCCACGCCATGTCGCATGTGGTCTCGCTGCTGAGCGAGAGCCAGTGGCAGGGCGTGCCGCTGAAGGGCCTGTTCGAGGCGCGCGCCATTCCGCATGCCGATCGTATCGCGGTGCAAGGGCCGGATATCAGCGTCAGTTCGCGTGCGGCGCAGAGTCTGGCGCTGCTGTTTTTCGAGCTGGCGTCGCATTCCGACGAGGGCCTGTCGCTGGTCGGCAAGCATCCCAACATCGTCGCCCACTGGGAAATCACCGGTGGCGAAACCGACGGTGAATTCCATTTTCGCTGGGAGGAGTTCAACACCAGCGAGAAGACCCGGCGCGGCGATTCCGATTTCGGCATCGTGCTGCTCGATCGCGTGGCACCGGAAGCGCTCGGTGGCAAGGCGAAGCGCTATTTCACCGAAGTATCGTATGTGTATGAACTCACCGCTCCGCTGGAGACGGTGATCGACATGACCGAGCGCGGGCGCACCGAGGCATTGGCGCGCCCGGTGCGATAGCTCCGTCAATTCCCCATTGTCATCACCCGCGAAAGCGGGTGATCCAGTACACGTCGGCTTCGCGATCCAGGCTCCTCCGTCGACGCATACTGGATCGCCCGGTCAAGCCGGTGCGGCGACAGTCTTGCTTTGTCTGAGCAAAAAAAAACGGCCGCTTGAGGCGACCGCTTTCGAGTTGATCGGACTGAGCTGCGGGCCTAGCCGCCCGAGCCGCCGATGACGGCTCGCACGGTGTCGTCCGGGCCGAAGTCTTCCGCGCCGTCCACATAGAGGAGGGCGCTGAGCTTGGAGCGCGCGCGGTTGACGCGGCTCTTGATGGTGCCGACGGCGCAGCCGCAGATCGTAGCCGCGTCCTCATAGGAGAAGCCCGATGCACCGACCAGAATGAGCGCCTCGCGCTGGTCCTGTGGCAGTTTTTCGAGTGCGCCGCGAAACTCCTCGAATTCCAGATGCGCATTTTGCGCCGGCTGGGTCTTCAGGGTCTTGGCGTAGCTGCCATCGGCATCTTCCACCTCGCGACGCCGTTTGCGGTAATCGGAGCGAAACAGGTTGCGCAGGATGGTGAACAGCCAGGCTGGCAGGTTCGAGCCGACCTGGAAGCTGTCGATATTCGCCAAGGCGCGCAGCAGCGTTTCCTGCACGAGATCGTCGGCGCGATCGCCGTTACCTGACAGCGAAATAGCGAAGGCGCGCAGGCTCGGAACCGACGCAAGAATATCGTCGCGGAGAGAATCTGTGAGAGGCATTATTCCCCTCCTTCTTTGGTGCCGCCATCAGCGGCAAGCTGGGCCTGGGCTTCCGCCCCATCCAGCTTGCGGATCATATCGGCGAACCGGTCAGGCACCCCCTGGCGCACGACGTCGTCATACATCGCACGAAGCTGATGCCCGATCCGGGACTGGATTTCGGCGTTCAATCCGCCCTTAGGCTTCACATCTTTCATGACCCGTTCCACATTCCCCAGGATAAACTTAGCCCCTGGTTTTGAGAAATTTTCTTGATTTTTGAAGCCTTTGCGGCGTTTCTTGTTCAACTAATGCGGAGCATCGGTGAAAGTTCCGGGGCGATGGAACTTTTCTGGGCCGTCCGCGTAGTCAGTCACATGAGGCGCCGGGGCGCGTGCCGGTACTCCTTGACCGTGCGATGGTTTGACAATGCAACCGTCGAGACCACAGTGCCGCGCATAGAACAGGATTGGAGTGGGGATGTCCCGATCACAGCTCGTTGCTGAACATTTGCCGCTGTTGCGGCGCTATGCCCGTGCGCTCACGGGTAACCAGGCATCTGGCGACGCTTATGTCGGCGCCATGCTGGAAGCGCTGCTGCAGGATGCGTCGCTGCTCGACGAACGCCATGGCCCGCGGGCGGGCCTGTTCCGTCTGTTCACGCAGATCTGGAATTCGGTCGCGATGAATGACGAAGCCGAAGTGGTGCCGGTGCAGGCGTCGGAGAAGCGTATCTCCAGCATCACGCCGCTGCCGCGTCAGGCTTTCCTTCTGCTGTCGCTCGAAGGTTTTTCGGAAGAGGAAGTGGCCTTCGTCCTCGACGCCGAGGTCGCCGAGGTGCGTGCGCTGGCCGATACCGCCGGCCGTGAAATGGCCGCCGAGATTGCCACCGACGTTCTCATCATCGAGGACGAGACCTTCATCGCGATGGATCTCGAAAGCCTCGTGAAGAATCTCGGCCACAATGTCATCGGCGTCGCCCGCACCCATGCGGATGCGATCGCGCTGGCGCAGAACAAGAAGCCCGGCCTGATCCTCGCCGACATCCAACTTGCCGACGGCTCGTCGGGTCTCGATGCGGTGAACGAGTTGCTGCGTACCTTCCAGGTGCCGGTGGTGTTCATCACCGCCTATCCGGAGCGCTTCCTCACCGGCGAACGCCCTGAACCGGCCTTCCTGATCTCGAAGCCGTTCCAGCCTGCCATGGTGTCGGCGGTGGCGAGCCAGGCGCTGTTCTTCCAGCGCAACTCGAAGAACCGCGCCAAGGCGTCGTAAGCTGATCTGCGATTGATACGAAAACGGCCGGAGCATGCTCCGGCCGTTTTGTTTGAGCTCAGCCTGTAAGGTGGGCACGCTGGGCTTCGCCCACCCGACAAGCTATGTCGGCTTGTAGCCCACCGCATCCATCACCTTCTGCCACTGCACCATGTCGCTGCTCAGGCGGTCGGTGAATTGCTTCGGCGTCGATGTCTCCACCTCCAGCCCAAGCTCGGCGAGCCGCTTCCTGATCTCGGGCAGCTCAAGCACCGGCCGCAATTCATTGCCCCATGCCTCGACCAGATTTGGCGGTGTCCCCGCTGGCGCAAAGAACGCGTACCAGCCCGACAGTTGCAGCGCCGGAAAGCCGAGGCTTGCGCCGGTCGGCAAATCCGGTGCCGACGCCGTCGGCCGCGCACCTGACGTCACCAGGATCTTCACCACGCCATTGCGGTGATGGTCGATGAAATCGGTGATCGACCCGCAGCCGCCGGTGATATGCCCGCCTTGCAGGTCCGACACCAGCGGCGCCGCGCCGCGATAGGCCACGGCTTCGAGTGGCCGCCCGACGGCCTGGCCGAGCATCAGCCCGAAGAAATGCGTGCTCGAGCCCATTGCTGTGGAGCCGAACGAGGCGCGGGTCGGGTTCTTCTTCAGCCACTCCACATATTCCGCCAGCGTGTTCACGCCGATGGTGGGCGAGACGCAATAGACCGTCTGCAGCGTGCCTGCCATGGTGATCGGCGCCATGTCGGCCTGCGGATCGAATGGCACATTCACCATCGAGAGCTTCTGCATCACGGTGGCCGAGGGCATGTAGCAGATCACGCTGCCGTCGGTGGGGCTGGTCTTGAGGGTGGCGCCGGCCACGGTGCCGGATGCGCCCACCTTGTTCTCGATGACGATATTGCGCCCGGTGCGTTGCCGCAGCGGTTCGGCAATCAGCCGCGCCATCACATCGGTGCCGCCGCCGGCGGGAAAGCCGACGAGGAGCCGGATGGGTTTGTCGGGTAATGCCGTGGTCTGCGCGCGCAGCACGTGCGGTGCGAAAAGTGCGGATGCACCGAGGATCAGAGACGTTCGACGCGTCATCGCCTTGTTCATCATAGTCCTCCCTGTTTGTTTTTCTTATTGTCGCCGGCACTGTTTTGCAGTGCGAAGGCGAGTGTAGTCGCAGTCTTTGCTGCGATCTCCACGAGGTGAGGCTAGCGAGCGCCAGGCGTGTGAACAAGCGTTGCTCACGCAAGGCCGTAGGACGGATTAGCGCAGCGTCATGCGCCGCGGAGCGTCCGCAATGAAGCCGGCCGGCGAACAACGACATCACCCGATCCACCCCGGGCCAGACGTGCCCGACGCATAAGCTTGATATTTTATCTTTATTCCAAATCGAAATTCAAAAATGGAATTGCTTCAACCCGACGAAAACCTGGCCTTTGAACATGGACGCGCTGAGGTGCGTGTTGCAAAGACGCGAAACCTTTTGCGTGTTTCGTGAGCCGGGCAAATCATGACTGAAGAACAGAATCTGCGGCGTCGTCTGTTGGCCGAGCCGTTCGACGTATTCCGGCGCGTGCCGCTTCTCGGGCGGGTCATGATCGCCGTGCGCGACGATGGCGTCGTGCTGGAGCGCATCGGCGTGGTCGAACGCGTCGAGCGCGACGGCAGCATGCTGTTCACCGTCGGCAAGGCCCATGACAGCGAGATCGATATCGGCCGGGTATCGGCCGTCGTGGTCGACTATTCCAGCCAGATGAAGGGCAAGGTTCTGCCCCGCATCGAATTTCAGGATGCATCCGAAAAGGTCATCTTCAGCGTCGTCGGCCTCGAGGGCGCCGAGCCGTTCGATGCCGGCCTGAAGATCTTTGAAGGTACCGTCCAGCCGCCATTGCTGAAGCCGATGGGCGGCGACGAGTCGGCGAAGCTCGATGTGGCCGATCCGGGCATGCAGCCGCTGCGGGCAGCGCGCGAGGCCGAAGCAGAAATCACCGTCGAGATGCAGCGCCCTGGCGTCACCCAGCGCTGGCGCGGGCTGGTGCCGGAGATCAATCCGGCGATGGGCTTCATCAACATCATCACATCCGATTTCCATCTCCATCTGCGCGGCGGTGACGTGAAGCACTGGCAGCGCGGCGCGCCGGGCGCCGACGGCACCATTGAACTGGCAGCTGTCGGCGCTGACGGTGCGTCGCTGGGGCTGTTCTTGCGCGGACCTGCCACTGCATTCGGGGCGGCGTGATGGGCGCTGTCGCCGCCACCGCGCGCTTCGATCACCCACGTGCAAGCTGGCTCGATCCGGCGGACGGATCGCTGCGCGACGAGCGTGAATTGCTGACCGCGATGGCAGGCAGACAGGTCGTGCTGCTCGGCGAAACCCACACCGTGCCAGAGATACATCGCTGGCAGTTACATGTCGCCACCGTGCTGCACTTCCTGCGCCCGAATATGGCGGTGGGATTCGAGATGTTTCCGCGCCGGGTTCAACCGGTCCTCGACGAATGGATCGAAGGCGGGCTGAGCACCGCGGCATTCCTCGCAAAGGTGGAGTGGGAGACCGTCTGGGGCTTCGCCGCCGAACTCTATCTGCCGCTGTTTCATTTCTGCCGTCGCCACCGCGTCCCGATGCTGGCGCTGAATTGCCATCGGCCGCTGGTCACCCGTGTCGGCAAGGAAGGTTGGGATGCCGTGCCCGAGAACGAGCGTGATGGCCTCACGCCGTCGGCGCCGGCAACGATGGCCTATCGCCGCTATCTCGCAGGGCTGCGCTTTGACCGTTCCGCAAGCGGGGAAGTCGATGTGTCGGTCATCACAGATCGCTTCATTCGCGCTCAGCAGACATGGGATCGCGCTTTCGCCTGCAACATCGCAAGGGCGCTGGAGGTGGCGGAGCCTCCGCTGGTGGTCGGCATCATCGGCCGCGGTCATCTCGAATACGGCCATGGCACGCCCTATCAGCTGCGCGATCTCGGCGTGTCTTCCATCGGTGTGCTGCTGTCGACCGCACGTGATCACCATGAGGCGCCGCCGCTTGCGGGTATTGCCGATGCGGTGTTTCGGCTCGACGAGCCCGAGCCGGAAATCATGCCGGCGAAAATGGCGGAGATGATAGCCGGTGAACGACGCAAACAAGTAAGTGATTAGAATAGGAATAAGTATAGAATTGTATTCAAACGTATTCTTGCTCCAAATGTGTTTGACCTTGGTCAATATTGAGGTGATTTATTTGACTATATGAAAGCTTATTAAGAAAACCCCGGCGTCAAATACTTGATTGATGTCGGGGGCTACATGAAGATCCGGAATGCCGCGCAGAGCATCAGGCGCGGAACTGCGTTATTTGCCATCACGCTGCCTTGGATGGTCGCGGGCACCGCCTACGCGCAAAGCTCCGAAGAGCAAAAGCGGCAGCAGGCGGCCGAGCGGATCGCGGCGGCCTATGGCGTGATGCTGGATGAAGTCAGCGTCTATGCCGATCGCAATGCCCGTCAGGTGTTGAACCTGCCGCAAAACGTCACCGTGATAGGCCGCAAGGAGCTGGACGATCGCATGATTCGCGACGTGCAGGACCTCGTGCGCTACGAGCCCGGCATTTCCGTCGCAAAGACGACATCGTCCACCGATCCGTTCGGCAATATGGCCGGCTTCACCATCCGCGGTGTCTCCAATAATCGCGTGCAGATGTTGGTGGACGGCACCCGCGTGATCGAGAGCATCACCGACGGCAATCGCGACTTCATCGACATGTCGAACCTGAAGGCCGTGGAAATCATCCGCGGCCCCGCCGGTGTGATGTGGGGTGCCGATGCGCTCGGCGGCGTCGTCGCCTTCGTTACCAAAGACCCCGAGGATTATCTGAAGGGCCGCAATTTCGGCGGTCAGCTCGATACGTCCTTTGATTCCTACGACAAGAGCTGGGTGAAGACCGGTACCACGGCGTTTCGCTTTGGCGACTTCGCCGCGATGATCAGCGCCTCGCAGCGCAGCTATAGCGAGGGCACGCTGTCCAAGGCGCGTGCCGATGGCGGCATCTATGGTTGTCCGCGGCCGGCGGAAGCGATCCGTTGCAATCAGCTTAACCCGCTCGATGGCGACGATGTCAGCGTGTTGAATAAGCTGGTCTGGACGCCCGACAATCAGAACGAGGTGAAGTTCACCGCCGAATTCCTGAACAAGAATGCCGTCGTCGATCAGCGCCATGATCTCGGCCTTGCCAGCGGCATCCGCAATCTCAGCTATATCCGCCAACAGATCCAGAGCCGCGAGCGCTATACGCTGGCGCACAAATATACGCCCAATCTCGGCTGGATCGATCATGTGCGCTGGCAGGTCTCGCAATCCTACCAGGAGCGTGATTTCACAGGCGTCCGCAATCGCCAGCTGGCAAATGGGCAGTTCGACCAGCTCGACTATCTTCAAAATTACAAGGAGCAGTTCACGGAAGGTGACCTGCAGCTCAATTCCTCGTTCGACACGCCCTTCGCGCGTCATGTCTTGACCTATGGCATGGCCGCGAGCGTGGCCGAGACGGACTATCTGCGCCGCGACATCACCACCAATCTCAACACCCGGGTGGTGACGATCGCCAATGCCGGCGGCTTCAATTTCGCAGATGCGACCACCACCCGCGTTGATGGTTTCATCCAGGACGAAATCTCGCTGCTCAACAATCGCTGGATCCTGACGCCCGGCATTCGCTACGCGACCTATGAGATGAACCCGCGGCCCAATCCGTTCTACCGTGTGGTGGTCGGCAAGGAGCCGCGTGACATGCAGAGCGAAAAGCTGCTCAAGCAGTTTGGCTCCGTATTCAAGCTCGACGAGAACTTCTCGCTGGTCGGCCGTTACGCCGAAGGCTTCAAGATGCCGACTGCGCAGCAGCTCTTTACCTCAGTGCCTGGTGGCGGCGGCGGCAATAGCGATCTGATCCCGGCACCAAACCTGCGCCCGGAACAGGTGAAAAGCTATGAGCTCGGCCTCCGTGGCCAGTTCAGCCAGGGCTTCTTTTCGGCCACGGCGTTCAAGGCGGATTACACCGATTTCATCCAGAGCTTCGTCGAAGTCCCGAGCATCAACTATCCCGGTATCTTCGACATCACCTATCAAAACCTGTCGAAGGTGAATCTCTGGGGTCTCGAATTCGCCGGCGAATACCGCTTCAATGATTACTGGAGCGCCAATCTCTCCATGGCCTACACGCAGGGCAATCAGAGGGCGACGGCAACCAGTGTTGAGACGCCGTTCGACGCCACCACGCCGTTCTCCGGCGTGCTCGGTCTGCGCTACAGCGATCGCCCGAACGGCTTCGATGCGCAGCTGATCTCGACCTGGTCAGGCAGCGCCTTGTCGCGCAGCTCGCCCACGCTGTATCGGCAGGGCGGCTATGTGGTGTTCGATGCCATCGCGAACTACTCGCCATCATGGACGCCGGGGCTGACATTGCGGGCTGCTGTGCTGAACATCGCCGATACCCGCTACTTCCCGTCCTTTGCAGGGACCACGACTTACGGGACGACGGCCACGGCCGCCGTTGCGATGGCCAATCCGATCGAACTGCGGACGGCTCCGGGGCGGACCTTCAAGGTCGGCGCCAGCTACGCTTTCTGATCGATCGCACGACAGGATGAGCCGGGGCCGGCACGATTTGCCCGCTCCGGTTCCGCCATTCCAGACGCCCCCTTTGAAACGGATCGATTCCATGCGCGACACTCTCAGGCACATCTGGCGCTTTGTCTGGATTGCCTCCACCGGGCCGGGGCGTCATGTCAGCCTGTTGCTGCTTGCGGTGATCATCGCCTGCCAGCTCGCCGTCATTCAGGTGACGTTGCGTCAGGTGCAATGGAGTGCGGACTTCTTCAACGCGCTGCAGAAGATCGATGCGCAGGCGGCCGTCACGCAGATCGGTGTCTTCGCCATTCTCACCTGTATTTCGGCGGCGCTCTATCTGGTCGCGCGTTACTGCAAACGCCTGCTGCAGTTCCGCTGGCGCCAGCGACTGTCGGAAACCTTGCTCGACCGCTGGACGGCGACCAAGGCCTACTGGTTCCTGCATCCGAGCCTGCGTTCGGAGAACAGCGTCGACAATCCAGATCAGCGTATTGCGGAAGACTGCAACATGTTTCCCGAATTCATCCTGGGCAGTCAGGACGGCGTCGGGCGAACGGGGGTGCTCGACTTCATCATGAGCCTGATAGGGCTCGTGTCTTATGTCATGCTGCTGTGGCAGCTTTCGACCTTTGCACTGCAGTTCTCGCTGTTCGGCGTCGACGTCGAGATTCCGCGCTATATGGTCTGGCTCGCGCCGATCTATGTCCTGGCGTCCACGGCGCTCACCCATCTGCTCGGCCGGCAATTGCCGGGCCTGCTGATGGAGGAGCAGCGACGCGAGGCGGATTTTCGTTTTGCGCTCGTCAATCTGCGCGAAAACGCCTCGGCCATCGCGCTGTCGAACGGAGAGGCGGCGGACAGGAAGGTCATCAGGCGCCGCTTCGACGATTTGTTCGGCGTTTGGCGTCGTGTCATTCGGCGCGAATTCATCTATGGAATGTTCACGCGCCCTTACTTCCAGAGCGTATTGCGCATTCCCACCTTCCTGGCGCTTCCCGCCTTTCTCGCCGGCAAGATCACCCTCGGCGGTCTGACGCAACTCGCTGCGGCTTTCGGCAATGTCGTCACGACGCTGTCCTGGCTCATCTTCAATTATAAATTCGTCTCCGATCTGGTGGCGACCACGCGCCGTCTGCAAGGCTTCATGGAAGCGACGGATGATGCTCACCGCCCGGCCGGATCGCTGCAGCGGACGATCTCCACTGGGAATGAACTCGACATCCGCGATCTCCAGATCCGCGCCCCCGATGGCCGCACGCTGCTCGACATTCCCACGTTGTCGGTCAGCCGAGGCGAAACGGTCTGGCTGAGCGGCGCGTCTGGCCTTGGCAAGAGCACACTGCTGAAAGCGCTGGCGGGCCTGTGGCCGCAAGCGGATGGCCACGTGGTTCTTCCGGCAGGAAATCTGATCTTCATGCCGCAGCAGGTCTATATGCCCCTCGGCTCGCTCCGTGATGCTGCGGTTTATCCGGCCGATGCTGATGGCGTTCCCTCAGCAACGGTGGAGCGCCTGCTGCGCGCGGTCGGTCTCGGCGCGAGGCTGGATGCCGGCGATGACAATGCGAGCGGCCTGTCGGTCGGCGAACAGCAGCGTCTCGCGATCGTGCGCCTGATCATCGCAGCGCCGGATTGGGTTTTTGCCGACGAAGCTACCAGCGCACTCGATCTCGAAACCGAACGCAGCGTGATTGCGCTGCTGCGCGAGGAATTACCGCAGACCTCCATCGTCCTGATCGCCCATCGCTCTCCACAGGGACTGGATGGTGTCCGGAACGTGGTTCTGCGCGAGCGCAACCTCGAACAAGGCGAAGAGCCCGAATGGGCACCGCGGCTGAGTGTCGGATAAGGGAATTTCGGGAGATAGAAAAAGAATGCGAGGCGCAGCCGGCATCACCACGGCTACGCCCCGCGTCGCCGGTCTATGGGGCAGGGGGACGACCGGCTGCTGTGATGACTCCGACGGACATAAAGCGTTCCGCGGAACCCAAAATAATTAAAGCACGGTTAAGTGATCGCCGATCGTGAACCTCGGGGCTTGACTGACGTTCTAATGCCATAGCGCCACGCGCAGACGTGGGCAGGGTAGCGTTGGAGCGAGGCTCAGATGTCAAAGGTGTCCAGTCTGGTTTTGGGGGTAGTCAGTGGCGCGGCTATGTTCGGCGCCATTCAGTACGCTTCCGGCAATGATCTCCGCAGCAACAATCTCCGTGGCACGCTGACCGACCGCGATACCGCGATTTCGACGGCGTCGTTCACGCCGGCCGTCAATCGCACCGCCAAGGGCGACCGCGATGCCACTCCTGCAATTCTCGATCAGGGACAGACCCTGTCCTTTCACGTGCACGGCCTGACCGACACGTCGGTGCTCCTTCGCCTGGCCGGACCGGCGCCGAAGGCTCAGCCGGCCAAGCCGGTGGATACCAAGGCGATCCCCATCGAAAGCAAGCCGCGCAAGGCGACGGTGGCCTGCGAACCGCCGGTCAGCATGCTGACTGAAGTCGCGCGATCGCTGCAGCCGGGTCGCTGCGTCACCTGACGCTTGCGGCAGGCCGTGCCGCAAGGATGCCGCACAGTTGCCGCAAGAAATGACGCCAGATCAGTCGCCGGCAGCCTCATCGGGGTTGTCGGCGTTTTCGTCTTCATCGCTGTCCGAAGACGCATTGCGGTTCGCCATATAGCCGACCGCGACACCTACCAACGCCAGTAATGGTACGAGCTTCTTCAATCCGACCGCGCGTGCGACCTGGATGCCTGTTGCGACCATCATGGGGTCAATCAGTGGCGCGCTTGCGGCAGCGCGGGCTGCGGCCCGTGCAGCCGCTGCTGCACGTTCACGCGCACGCTTCTGTTTCTGCGTATAGATCACACCGAAAATACCGGCGATGACGACGAAGATGCCCGCGATGGTCAGGCATGCGGCGATCGCGCCATGGTTCTGCAGCATCGCGATGAAGACCGCAGCACAGGCAAAGCACAGCGCGATGAAGCCGGCAAAGCCCGCGATTGCGACCAAGGAGGTCATGCGAAGGCCGGCGCCAGTCGCGTGTTTGAGATCGTCGATATAACGCTGCAGCATCGCAAGCCCCCGGATTCACTGCGCTTATCATAAAGAAAACCGGCGGAGCCTTGCGGCGCCGCCAGTCGGATCGTGCTCGATTGTCGGTGCCGTGGTTAACGGCGCCAGGCCATGCCGATCAGCAGGCCGAGCCCAAGTGCGAGACCGACACTGGCAATCGGGCGCTGGGTGATCGCGTCTTCCAGCGTCTCTTCCATCGAATAGGCCGCGTCGTAAGCGGCGCTGCCGCGCTCGCGCAGGTCGTCATACATGGCGCTGCCGCGATCCTGCAGGTCCGACATCACGCCATCCGCGCGCGAACGCGCGTCGCGATAGTTGCGCTTGGCCTGCTTGCTCGCCTGGCCCGTGAAGGCATTCAGGGCGTCGGTGATCTGTTCGGTGAGGGCGGAGACATCGTTCTTCACGGCATTAAGATCCTTCTGCAGGCGGCTATAGGTTGCTTTGTCCGTCAGTTTCTTCAATTCGCTCAAGGCATCGTCGTCGGACATGCGAAGCTCCCTCAGAAACAAGAACCGGAATTTGCAGCAGAAACGCCCGGTTGGATCGTAAGTTCCATTGCTAGGCCGGGATTACTCCTGCGGCAACTGGGGCGAATTGAGCGGCATCAAATGCTCCTTCAGGATCAGCCCGACGATCAGGATCGGCGCCGCCAGGAAGCCGCCCATCGGGCCCCAAAGCCAGGTCCAGAATGCGAGGCCGATGAAGACAGCCAGCGCATTGAGCTGAAGCCGCCGCCCGATAATGGCGGGGGTAATGAAATGGCCCTCCATGAAGGTGAGACCGACGAAAAGCGCGGGAGCGATCAGTCCGGCACTGAGCGTCGAGGCGCTGATGATGCCGACCACCACGAGGATCACGAACATCACCACCGGACCAATGATGGGGAAGAAGTTCAGCGTTGCCGCCAGCGCGCCAAGGCCCGCGGGATTGGGCATGCCGGTCAGAACGCAAATAATGCCGGTGCCGATGCCGACGCCAAAATTGATCATGGTCACCATCAGCAGATAGTCGCCCAGCCGTGTCTCGATGGCGTTCAGGATGCGCAATGTCCGCAACCGCCACTCGTGGTCGCTGAAATTCATGATCATCGCGCGGCGCAGATCCTTCCAGCTCGCGATGAACAGAACCAGCGTGGCGAAGAACAGCAGGAATTCGGTGAAAGTGGGCGTCAGGAATTCGACAGTCGGTTGCACCCAGTCGATCTTCGGGAGCTTGAACTGCGTGGTCGACAGCGGCTCGGTGTCGCCGAACAGTCCCTGAAACTGGTGCCAGAGCGCCAGCGGTCGCTCGAAAATCTGCAGCTTCTCCTTCAGCCGCGCGCCGAGTTCGGGCATGCGGTTGGTCCAGTCGATCAAGGGGGCAGAGATCAGCCCGATGATAAAGACGGCAGCCGCGCCGACAGCGATGACGATCAGGACCGACGAGACAGCGCGGGGGATGCGTCGCTTTTCCAGAAAACTTGCGGCGGGCGACAGCATGGTGCCGACAATGAAAGCGGTGATGACGGGCAGGAAGAACGCCTTGGCGAAATACAGCACCGTCATCACGGTGATAACCAGAAGCGACACCAGCGCGAAAGCGACGACTTCGGCGCGGCGGATCACCGGCGGCTGATCAATATTGCTTTCCGGGGCAGGAGCGCCCGTTGGCTTGTCTGGAAGAGCGCGAACCTTACTCATCGATTGTCACGGCACGCCGCCTCCGTTGGCGTGGCTGCTGTCGCGGCCGCGCAAGGAACGGCCATCAACACAGGACTACCCTTACAAGTTCCGTCGCGGATTCGTGATGGCAAGCTGGTTGACAAGCTGCTTTCGTGATTGGCCCGGCCGGAACCGGTTTGCCCGTCGCGATGTTATTTGCGCGGTCATCGCCACGATGCATCGCTTCCGATGCATCCATCCACGGGGCAGTCACATGGCACAGGATTTCGCTCGCAAGGCTCTGCGTCTATCCAGCGCGGTCGCGCTCGCTGCTGGTCTTTTCGTCGCTCCCGCATTCGTCGGCAGTGCATCGGCGCAGATGATGAGCTACGCGCCGACTTCTCAGGACGGCTTTCTCGAAGACAACATCATGGTGACTCCGGAGATGGAGCGCGACGCGGCATCCTATGTGATGCCGGAACGCTTGCGCCGTGCGGAGGTGAACTACGTGTCCAATCAGGCACCAGGCACCGTCGTCATCGATACCGGCAACACGCAGCTCTATTACATCCTCGGCAACAACCGTGCGATCCGCTATGGCGTCGGCGTCGGCCGCGATGGCTTTACCTGGGCAGGCACCGAAACGGTGACGCGGAAGGCGGAATGGCCCGACTGGCATCCGCCGGCAGAGATGATCCGCCGCCAGCCTTACCTGCCGCGTTTCATGGCCGGCGGTCCCGGTAATCCCCTCGGTGCGCGCGCCATGTATCTGGGCTCCAGCATCTATCGTATCCACGGCACCAACGATCCCACCACGATTGGAAAATTCGTGTCGTCGGGCTGCATCCGCCTCACCAATGAAGATGTGCAGGACCTTTTCAGGCGCGTGAACGTTGGGACGAAGGTCGTGGTGCTGCCGAAGTCGGCAGCCTCCCGCGAAATGGCGCGCACTGCGCCGTCGTCGCGAACCGTGATCTCCGTGCAGCCGGCGCGCGCCGGGCAGTCCGGCCAGCAGGCGATGAACCTGTCGGCGTCATCGTTGTACTGAGTTCAAGACAGATTGATCTGAAGTTGGAGGGCCGAGACCCATGACCCACATGTCTGGACGACGGCTCCTTGGAGCGGCGGCACTGGCGCTCGGCGTGATGGCCTTTGCCGTTCCCGCTGCTCAGGCTCAGGACTTTTTCTCCGAATTGTTTGGCGGCTTTTCGCGCGGCAGGATGCCGAGCATGTTCGATGACGCGCCGCCGCAGCGTGTCGAACGTCCCCGTGTCGCCAGTGGACAGGCCTATTGCGTGCGGACGTGCGACGGCCGCTATTTCCCGATCACCGCGAATGACAATCAGAGCCGCGCGACGTCGTGCAACAATTTCTGTCCGTCCAGCAAGACCGAAGTGGTCTATGGCAGCAATATCGATCACGCGACGACCGAAAACGGCAAGTCCTATTCCGATCTGCCGAACGCCTTCAAATTCCGCAGTGAGATCGTCGCCGGCTGCACCTGCAACGGCAAGGATGCGATGGGCCTCGCCCAGGTGAAGATCGAGGATGACCCGACGCTGCGCAAAGGCGATATCGTCGCGGGAGCGGATGGGTTGAAATCGGTGACGCGCACCGACAAGCGCGGTGCGTCGCTGAACATGACGCCGGTGCCGGCTTCGGTCGCTGCGAAATTCGAGCGCCTGCCTGTGGTGGCACGGGAATAAACTGCCAATCAACGTTGCCCGGCTTGACCGGGCGACGTTGCGTTTGTGGTTACGGGATCACCTGACTTCGCGGGTGATCCCGTCGACTCGTCGGCTCACGCCGCCCTGATCTTCCCAAGGAAGTCCGTGACCTGGGAGCCAAGCTCGCGAGTCTGCGTTGCCAGCGTTTCCGAAGCCACTTTCACATCCTGCGCAGCCGCCCCGGCGGCGTCCGCATCCGCGCTGACGCCGGTGATGTTGTCGGAGACGTTGCGGGTGCCATCCGCGGCCTGCTGGGTCGAGCGCGTGATTTCCTGCGTCGCCGCGCCTTGCTCTTCGACGGCTGCGGCGATCGCGGTCGCCACCTCATTGACCTCGCCGATAATGCCGCCGATCGCCTTGATGGCTTCGATGGCATCATTCGCGACACGCTGGACATCGGCAATCTGCTCGGAAATGTCGTCAGTGGCCTTGGCGGTCTGGCTCGCCAGCGATTTCACCTCGGACGCAACCACGGCAAAGCCGCGGCCGGCCTCGCCCGCGCGCGCGGCCTCGATGGTGGCGTTGAGCGCGAGCAGGTTGGTCTGCGATGCGATGTCGTTGATCAGGCCGACCACTTCGCCGATCCGGGCTGCGCTTGCGGCGAGGCCCTGCACGGTGTTGTCGGTCTGCTGAGCCTGTTGCACAGCGCGGCTGGCGATGCCCGCCGCATGCGAGGCCTGACGGCTGATGTCGTTGATGGAGGTGCTGAGCTCTTCTGCGGCGGCGGCGACGTTCTGCACATTGGCCGAGGCGTCGTTGGACGCACGCGCCGCATCCTGAACCCGGGCATTCGTCTGGCTCGAGACCGCAGCCATGCCGTCCGACGTCGTGCTCATCTGGTCCGAGGCGCTGCCCAGGGTGCCGAGCGTATCCTGCATCTGAACCTCGAACTGGCCGATATACTGCTCGATGGTCTGCTGGCGATTGGCCGCATGCGCGTTGCGTTCGCGCTCCTGCTCCTCGATCCGGCCTTTTTCCAGGGCCTGCTGCTTGAAGGTCTCCAAGGCGCCAGCAAGCGCACCGATCTCATCATGGCGCTCGGTGTAGCTGGCCTTCACCGACAGGTCACCGCCGGCAACCTGTAGCATGGCGTCGCGGATGCCATTGAGCGGAACGATGACGCGGCGAGTGACAGCAATCATGCTGCCGATGGCTGCAGCGATGGCGATCAGCAGAAACGTGGTCTGCATGGCAAGGGCGCGCTGCGCGATCGAGATGTGCTCCGCTGCCCGATCGATGGCCTGATCAAGCGCACGTTCGGCGACCGCGACCGCGGTGCCCATGCGCGGCACCGAGAACTGGCTCCAGTCGTTGGCCTTCATCTCCGGCGGCGTGCCGGCTGCAAGGGCGGCGGTCAGACGGTCGCGGAGACCGGCATAGTTCGGGTCGAAATAGGTCGTCTTGGCAAGATCGATCGCCTTGACCACATCCGGCGACAGACTGGCGCCCGCCGTCGCGCTCTGCAGCGCCAGCCATGCCATGTCGATGCCACCGACATATTTGGCATAGGTCGTCGGACCGTTCGGCGGAAGCTTGCCAGTCGCGAGGCTGCTCGAAAGAAGTGTCGTTGCGTCGCCCGCGACGGTGCGCATCAGCCACGCCATCTGCTTGATCATCAGCAGCTGATCGATCTCGGCATCTTGATGGCTGACGGCGACAGCCAGGCCGACAGCAATGCTGTCGAGCGTCGGCAGCAGTGCGTCGTTGATCGTCGCATAATCCTTCACCAGTGCAGGGCGGCGCTCGGCCTTCGGCTTCTGCATGGCCTCCCAGGATTCTGCCTGCAGCTTGGTCAACTCGCCCATCAACCGCTTGAGCTCGGGCAGCAGGCGGGCCTTGTCGCTGAAGTCGATCTGTTCGAGCAATTCCGCGGTCTGGCGCATCGCGGGCATCTCGGCCTCACGCAAAGCACGCAGATAAGCGAAGAAATCCGGAGCGGGGACATCGTTGCCGTTCAAGGTCCGCACCGTGCCGACACGCTCGGCACGCAGATTGTGCATCGCCTTGAAGGCGTATGATGACGCCTTGGCAATCGTGGATACGCGATTGGCAGCGTTCAGGCGCTCCCATGAATTCCACGCGCCATGCGCCAGGATGATGACGATGCACGCCGCCATCACAGCGATCACCGATTTCAGGAGAGTGGAGACAGTCATACGAGAGAGCATTTTTGATTCCTCAGCCAGCGGTGTCCAGATAGGCCGAGAACCGTAAATAATTCCGCTATGCGAAAGAGGCGTGTTCCTGATGTGGAACCTGCATGGCTCGTGCGCGTTCTGTTGTGTAGTTGCGCTGGCGACTTCGAGCCCGCGCGTTGTCACACCGACGTCATCTCGTCAGGTTGGGGGAAATATCAGATGGGCATTCTCATCAGTGCATTGATCACATTTCTTGTCGTCATTCTGATTTTGTATTTGATCAACATGCTGCCGCTGGACGGTCGCGCCAAGCAGATCTGCCGGATCATCGTGATCATCCTCGGCGTGATCTCGCTGCTGAAATATATCGCGGTGTTTTAGCCTGCCGTTGCCACTCAGCTGTCATCGCCCGGCTTAACCGGCGATCCAGTAAACACTGATGTCGGTGTGTGCTGGATCACCCGCTTTCGCAGGTGATGAACAAGTAGAGTGAAAACGAAAAAGCCCCGGCGTGAGCCGGGGCTTTTGCTGTTTAATGGTAGGGCGATCAGCCTGCCGCCTTCGCTTCACGGCGACGTGCGGTGAGGATGTATTCCGTATAACCGTTAGGCTGCGTACGTCCTTCGAAGATCAGGTCGCAGGCGGCCTTGAACGCGACGCCGTCGAAGGACGGCGCCATGTTCTTGTAGATCGCGTCGCCCTTGTTCTGGCCGTCCACGACCACGGCCATGCGCTTCAAGGATTCCATCACCTGATCCTTGGTGATGACGCCCTGATGCAGCCAGTTGGCGAGATGCTGAGCGGAGATGCGCAAGGTGGCGCGGTCTTCCATCAGGCCGACGCCGTGAATATCCGGCACCTTCGAGCAGCCGACACCCTGATCGATCCAGCGCACGACATAACCAAGGATGCCCTGGCAGTTGTTGTCGATCTCCTGTTTCACATCATCGGGCGCCCAGTTCGACTGCGACACCGGAATGGTGAGGATGTCGCTGAGCTTGCCACGGGCGCCGCCCTTGGCGAGTTCTTTCTGCCGTTCGATGACGCCGACCTGGTGATAGTGCAGGGCGTGCAGCGTCGCCGCAGTCGGCGAGGGCACCCATGCGGTGGTGGCGCCGGCCTGCGGGTGGCCGATCTTCTGGGTCAGCATGTCCGCCATCTTGTCCGGCGCGGCCCACATGCCCTTGCCGATCTGCGCATGGCCGGGCAGGCCGTCGAGCAGGCCGGTATCCACGTTCCACTCTTCATAGGCCTTGATCCACGGCGTCGCCTTCATGTCGTTCTTGCGGATCATCGGGCCCGCTTCCATCGACGTATGGATCTCGTCGCCGGTGCGGTCCAGGAAGCCGGTATTGATGAACATGATGCGCTTCGACGCATTCTGGATGCAGGCCTTGAGGTTCACCGTGGTGCGGCGCTCCTCGTCCATGATGCCGACCTTCATGGTGTTCTCGGGCAACGACAGCATCTTCTCGACGCGGCCGAACACCTCGCAGGTCAGAGCGACTTCATCGGGGCCGTGCATCTTCGGCTTCACGATATAGATCGAGCCGGTGCGGCTGTTGCGCAGCTTGCCGGTGCCCTTGACGTCGTGGATGCCGATCAGGCCGGAGACGGCGGCGTCGAGCAGGCCTTCCGGAATCTCGTTGCCATCGCTGTCGAGCACGGCGTCGGTGAACATGTGATGGCCGACATTGCGCATCAGCATCAAGCTGCGGCCGTGCAGCGTCAGGTCCTTGCCCGACGGCGTCTTGTAGGTGCGGTCGGCATTGAGCGCGCGGGTCAGCGTCTTGCCGCCCTTGTCGAAGTCTGCCGACAGCGTACCGTTCATCAGACCAAGGGTGTTGCGATAGACCAGCACCTTGTCGTCGGCGTCCACGGTGGCGACGCTGTCTTCCATGTCGAGAATGGTGGAGACGGCCGCCTCCATCAGCATGTCCGACACGCCGGCGGCATCGTCCTTGCCGATCGGGCTGGCGCGGTCGATCTGCACTTCGATATGCAGACCGTTATTGACCAGCAGGATCGCGTTCGGTGCCGCGTGATCGCCGAGATAGCCGGCGAGCTGGGCTTCGTTCTTCAGCGCAGTGATATTGCCGCTCTTCAGCTTCGCCGAGAGCTGGCCCGACACGATGCTGTAGCCGGAAACGTCGGTGTGGCTGCCGGTGGCGAGCGGGACGGCGGAGTCGAGGAATGCCTTGGCCTTGGCGATCACCTTGTCGCCGCGCGCCTTGTTGTAGCCCTTGCCGGACTCGGACGGATCATGCGGGATCGCATCGGTACCGTAGAAGGCGTCATACAGGCTGCCCCAGCGGGCGTTGGCCGCGTTGAGGGCGTAGCGCGCATTGGTCAGCGGCACGACAAGCTGCGGGCCGCAGATCTGGCCGATTTCTTCGTCGACATTGGCGGTCTCGACCGTCTTGGTCGCGGGCTCCGGCAGGAGGTAGCCGATGTCCTTCAGGAAGGCGGTGTAGGCATCGAGGTCGAAAGCCTTGCCCTTGTTGGCGCGGTGCCAGTCGTCGATCTTGGCCTGCAGCGTGTCGCGCACCTTGAGCAGTTCGCGGTTCTTCGGGCCGAGGTCCTTGATCAGGCCGGCTACGCCGGCCCAGAACGCATCGGGCGCGATCCCGGTCTTCGGGGCGGCCTCCTTTTCGATGAAGTCGTACAGGACGGGCGCGATCTGCAGACCGTGGGCGTCGATGCGTTTCATGATGCGTTTTCTCTCGGGAAGGCGGCGATTAAGCTCTGATTTTGGGAACGTGCAGGTGAAGACTGCCGAAAACGCGGCCGTCTTGGGACGTTTTAGCGCCAAAGCAGGGGGGCGGGAAAGCCCCTGCGGTCTAGTGGCCGGCGGCCCGTCCGTGCGTATCCGGCGAGAAACGTTCCAGCACCACCTTGATCAGGATGGTGAACAGCGCCACGGCGGTGAGCACCGTCGCGGCGGCAAAGGCGCCCGCGACATTGTAGTCCTGATACAAAAGTTCAATCTGCAGCGGCAATGTCGTTGTCTGGCCGCGGACATTGCCCGATACCACCGAGACTGCACCGAATTCGCCCATCACGCGCGCGTTGCACAGGATCGCGCCATAGAGCACGGCCCAGCGGACATTGGGCAACGTCACCTTGACGAAGGTCGCGAAACCGGAGGCGCCAAGCGTCACCGCGGCTTCTTCTTCATCGGTGCCCTGCACCTGCATCAACGGGATCAGTTCGCGCGCCACGAAGGGCGCGGTGACGAACATGGAGGCCAGCACGATGGCCGGCAGCGCGAACATCACCTTGATGCCGAGAATCTCGATGATCGGGCCGAACAGGCCCGTGGTGCCATAGACGAACAGATAGGCGACACCCGCGACAATGGGCGAGATCGAGTAAGGCAGCTCGATCAGCGCGATCAGCAGCGTGCGGCCGGGGAAGGTGAATTTTGTGACGCTCCAGGCGGCCGCAAGGCCGAACAGGATGTTCACCGGCACGGCAATCAGCGCGGCGATGACCGTGAGGAAGATCGCATGTTGCGTGCCGGGTTCGGACAGGTTGCGGAAGAACACCTCGATGCCCTGCGACAGCGCCGAGGAGAAGATCAGCGCAAGCGGCGCGATCAGGATCAGCAGCGTCAGCACGAAGACGATGCCGAGCACCACGCGGCGGGTCACGGGCCCCGCGCCGACCGGCGTCACCATCCATGCGCCATTGCTGCGTTGCTCGGCCATCACGCATTTCCCTTGGTGAGATAGCGCAAGTTCCAGGCCTGCACGGCATTGGTGATGATCAGCATGGTGAAGGCCATCGCCAGCATCACCACGGCGATCGCGGCGGCGGCCTCGTAGTTGTATTCTTCGAGGCGGATGTAGGTGAGCAGCGCCACGATCTCGGTCTTCATCGGCTGGTTGCCGGCAATGAAGATGACGGCGCCAAATTCGCCAAGGCTGCGCGCGAAGGACAGCGAGCAGCCGGCGAGGAAGGCCGGGAAGATCGCGGGAAAGATCACACGCCACAGGATCTGCAGGTCGCTGGCGCCGAGCGAACGGCCGGCTTCCTCCACATCGGTGCCGAGATCCTCGATGACGGGCTGCACCGTGCGCACCACGAAGGGAATGCTGGTGAAGGCCATCGCGATCGCAATGCCGAGCGGCGTATAGGCGACCTGGATGCCGAGGCTCTCGAGCGGGCCGCCGAACCAGCCATTCTTTGACAGCAACGCAGTGAGTGCGAGGCCGGCGACGGCGGTGGGGAGCGCGAAGGGAACATCGACGAGCGCATCGAGGATGCGTTTGCCGGGAAATTGATATCGCGCCAGCACCCAGGCCAGCAGCAGGCCATAGACCGCGTTGAAGGCGGTGGCGGCGGCGGCCAT
>Ga0209564_1000493_pt1 | contig 65593 bp, 68 predicted proteins | sample AraplaCol_mMF_r2_FD_184272 | JGI IMG/M metagenome (GOLD analysis project Ga0209564, IMG submission 184272) | Arabidopsis root microbial communities from North Carolina, USA - plate scrape MF_Col_mMF_r2 (SPAdes) (version 3) | ecosystem: Host-associated > Plants > Roots > Endosphere | place: USA...
CAGGGAAAGGCACCTATCTGACCCGCGTGCTCAAAGGCACTCTGTCCCGTCGGCATCACTTTCCCTGGCCGTTTCTACATAGTTATTATCGACTGAAGAACCGGTATGCTCAATATACGAGGTCCCCCATTTCTACACGAACGCTACCGTAACCTGCGGTTACGGTAGCGTTCGTGTAGAAATGGGGGACCTGACCCCGGATTGGCGGTGGAATAGGCTAAGATGCGTGTTTTCACTATCTGAATCGCCGCTCGGCCCTTATGCAAAACCTTATGCTTGTCGTGCTCGCCATCTTCCTGGTCGCGCTCAATGGATTCTTCGTGGCGGCCGAATTCGGCATCGTCACACTGCGCAAGACGCGCGTGCGCGCCATCGCCAAGACCCAGGGACTCAAGGGACGCATACTCGGCAAGGTGCACGGCGAACTCGACGCCTACCTGTCGGCCTGCCAGCTGGGCATCACGCTGGCCTCGCTGGGCCTGGGCTGGGTCGGCGAACCGGCCTTCGCCGGCCTGCTGGAACCGCTGCTGACGGCCATCGGCGTCACTTCGCCGGAAATCGTCCACGGCATCGCCTTCGTGTTCGCCTTCTGCGTGATCTCCTTCCTGCACATCGTGGTGGGCGAGCTGGCGCCGAAGTCGCTTGCGATCCGCATGCCGGAAGTGATCGGCCTGTGGAGCGCGCTGCCGCTGTACGGCTTCTACTGGGCCATGTATCCCTTCATCTGGGTGCTCAACGCCAGCGCCAACATGGTGCTGGGCCTGGCCGGCCTGTCCGGCAAGGGCGGCCACGACAGCCACTATTCGGTCGACGAACTCAAGCTGATCCTGCGCACCAGCCAGCCTGGCGAAAAGTTCAACAAGGATGAACGCAACATCCTGGCCCACTCGCTCGATTTCAGCGACCTGTCGGTGTCCGACCTGATGCGCCCGATTAACGAGGTGATCGGCCTGTACGCCAACCGCCCGCTCAACGACAATCTGCAAACCATGTTGCGCAACCGCTTCAGCCGCTATCCCTACTACGACAAGGATGGCGAGACGGTGCTGGGCGTGGTGCACCTGAAGGACTTGTTCTTCGCCCAGCAGTCCGGCAAGCCGGTCACCGACCTGGTGCCTTTCCTGCGCCCGGTGGAGACGATTTCGGCCCGCACGCCGGCGCTGGAACAGTTCCGCCGCTTCCGCGACGGCGCGCCCCACTTCGCGCTGATCGGCGAAAAAGGCAAGCGTCCGCTGGGCTTCATCACGCTCGACAACCTGCTCGGCGCCATGGTCGGCGAAATCCACGACGAGTTCCGCCTCAACGAGAACGACTGGCTCAAGCAGCCGGACGGCACCCTGGTCGGCAAGGCCAGCCTGCCGATCTTCTCGCTGGAGCGCACGCTGGGCATCGACATCGAAAACGAGGAGCTCGGCCTGGAAGAGGTAGAATCGGTAGGCGGCCTGATCATGCTGAAACTGGGCGATATCCCGAAACAGGGGCAACGCATCAGTTTCCGCGGTTTCGACATCGTCGCCAAGAAAATGAATGGCCCGCGTATCCTGCTGGTCAAAGTCATCCCCAAGGATGACACCGAGGACAACGCCGACCAGGACTAACCCGGTAGGAGGGGATGTGCTCAGCCGCCTGATCCTTTGTTGCACCCTGCTTGGCGTCGCCGGTCTCGGCGGGGCCGAACCGCGCAGCGGCTGCAAGCAGCTGCGCGTGGCCTTCTACGAGGACGGCGCCCTGTTCTACCACGCCGCCGACGGCGGCTGGACCGGCATCGACAAGGACGTGGTCGACGAACTGGCGCGCCGGCTCGGCTGCACCATCGAGGCCAGCGTCGATTCCCGGGTGCGCATCTGGGCCGGCCTCGGCGGCGGCAACATCGATATGTCGGTCTCCGCCCTGCTCCTGCCCGAACGCGAGAGGATCGGCCGCTTCGTGCCGTATATGACGGGCCGCAATTTCGTGCTGCTCCACAAGGAGTTGAGCGGACGGCTGCACAATATGGCAAGCTTCCTTGCCGATCCCCAATACAAGATCGCCGTCGTCAAAAGCTATAAGCACGGCCGCGCCTACGAGGATTGGTTGAGCAAGCTGCGCGCCCAGGGCCGCGTGTTTGAAACGGCCGACCATCTGTCAATGATGCGCCTGTTCAAGCTGGGACGGGTGGATGCGGTGATGGCCACGCCCACCACCTGGTATCCGCTGGTCAAGCAGGAGCAGCTGGCGGGCACCTACAGCGTGATGGATTGGGCGCCGCGCGAGAACATGGTGTCCGGGCTGATCGTCTCGCGCCGGAATATCGACGAGGCCACGGTGGCCCGTTTCAGCCAGGCGATCCGCGCCATGCGCGAGGATGGCACGCTGCGCCGCATCTTCGAGCGCCATACCGACGCCGAGCGCGCCGCGCAGATGATTAACTTCTAGGCTGCTTCGCCGGTCCAGTTGCGCAGCAGGCCCAGGCCCACGGCCAGCAGGGTCGGGCCGATGAACAGGCCGACGAAGCCGAAGGCCAGCACACCGCCCATCACTCCCAGCAGCACCAGGATGAACGGCAGGCTGCTGCCGCGGCTGATCAGCATGGGCTTGACCACGTTGTCGACGCCGCTGATGATGAACATGCCCCACACCAGCATGAAGATGCCCCAGCCCGTGCGGCCTTCGTTGAACAGCCAGATCGCCGCGCCGCCCCAGATCAGCGGCGGGCCGACCGGGATCAGCGACAGCAGGAAGGTCGCCACCGACAGCATTGCCACGGCCGGCACGCCGGCGATCAGGAAGCCGAGAGCGGCCACGCCGGCCTGCGCCAGCGCCGTGCCCAGCAGGCCGTACATCACGCCGCGCACGGTGCGGCTGACGGTGTCGGCCACGGCCACGGCTTGCGCGCCGATCAGTTTTTCCATGCCGACCGCCAGCGCCGCCAGCATGGCCTGGCCGTCGCGGTACAGGAAGAAGCTGACAAACACCGCCAGGCTGACCTGGGCCACGCCGCTGCCCAGCACCATGCCGCCGCCCAGCAACAGGCGGCGCGCGGGTTCCAGCAGGTTCTTGGCGACACTGAGCAATTCCTCGCGGCTGCCCAGCAGCTTGTGCAGATAGGTGTCGGCCGCCTCGCCGATCACCGGGATATCCTTCAGCCAGGCCGGCGGCGCCAGCGTGCCGCTGCCCAGGCCCGCTTTGATCTGGTCGTAGACATCGCTGGCATTGTCGGCAATATTCCACGTCACCAGCGCCAGCGGCACGATGATCAGCAGCGTCAGGCCGACGCTCATGACGGCGGCGGCCAGCGAGCGGCGCTCGCGACAACGCGACAACAGGCGCAGGTACAGCGGCCAGCTGGAGATGGTGATGGCGGCGGCGAACAGGATGGCGGCCAGGAAGGGCCGCAGCACGGTCAGGCAGCCGATCACCAGCAGGACGATGGCCGCGAGGCGGGTATAGGGCTGGAAGCGCTGTTGCATGCGCATCGGTCAGGACTGGGCCAGCAACAGCTTGAGGTCGTGCACCAGCGGCGCCGGCCCCTGCCCGCTGCGCGCCAGCAGGCGGATCTTGCCCTGCTTGTCGAACACGTAGCTGGCGGCGGTGTGGTCCATCGAATAGCTGCCCGGCGTCTTGCCCGGCACCTTGGCGTAGAACACCTTGAATTCCTTGCCGACTGCGGCGGTCTGCTCGGCCGTGCCGTACAGGCCGAGGAAGCGCTTGTCGAAAGCCGGCACGTATTCGGACAGCAGTTGCTGGGTATCGCGCTCGGGGTCGACGGTGACGAACAGCACCTGCACCTGGGCGGCATCGGCACCCAGCTCCTTCATCGCTGCGGACATCTCGGCCATCGTGGTCGGGCACACGTCCGGGCACTGGGTATAGCCGAAGAACAGCACCACCACCTTGCCCTTGAAGTCAGCCAGCGTGCGCGGCTTGCCGTTGTGGTCGGTCAGCGCGAAGTCCTTGGCGTAAGGCAGGCCGGTCAGGTCGGTGTTCTTGAACTCCAGGCGCGGCGCGGCGGCGCGGCGCTCGCAGGCGGCCAGCAATACGGAAAGGACGATCAGGCCGAAGGCGAGCAGTTTTTTCATCAGAATTTAAAGTAGTGGTCCACCAGCAGCGCCACGAACAGCAGCGACAGGTAGATGATCGACCAGGTGAAGGCCTTGCGGGCGATCAGGTCGGTGTAGTGGCGGTAGATCTTCCACGCATGGTGCAGGAAGACGGCGTTCAGCACGACGGCGCTGGCCAGGTAGATCAGGCCGCTCATATGCACGGCGTACGGCAGCAAGGTGGTGGCGGCCAGCGCGATCGAATACAGCCAGACGTGGAACTGCGTGAACTTCATGCCGTGCGTGACCGGCAGCATCGGCAGGCCGGACTTGGCGTAGTCGTCGCGGCGGTACATGGCCAGCGCCCAGAAGTGCGGCGGGGTCCAGATGAAAATGATCAGCACCAGCAGCCAGGCTTGCATCGGCACGTCGTTGGCGACGGCGGCCCAGCCCAGCGCCGGCGGCATGGCGCCGGACAGGCCGCCGATGACGATGTTCTGCGGCGTGGCCGGCTTCAAGATCATGGTGTAGATGATGGCGTAGCCGACGAAGGTCACAAAAGTCAGCCACATCGTCAACGGGTTCACCAGCGAGTACAAGATCCACATGCCGGCGCCGCCGATCACGGCGGCGAACACCACGGTCTGCATGACGGTGATCTCGCCCATCGCCATCGGGCGGCGGGCGGTGCGCGCCATGCGGGCGTCGATCTCGCGCTCGGCCAGGCAGTTGACGGCGAAGGCCGCGCCGGCCAGCAGCCAGATGCCGACGGTGGCGGCCACCAGCAGGCGCCAGTCCGGCATGCCGTCGCTGGCGAGGAACATGCCGATCACGGCGCAGAAGACGGCCAGCTGGGTGACGCGGGGCTTGGTCAGCGCCCAGTATTGGGAGGCGCGGCTGACGGATTTGGATGTGGCGGTGTGTGTGGTCATTAGGTGTTTAGTGATGCCTACTTTTGCCGGGCAGCGGACGTGTGCGCGGATGCCGCGCCCGAGGCTGCCTTTTTTGCAATATCGTACTGGTACTTAGCCTTGTAGTTTAACATGGTAAGCAACAGGACCAGCAGCGCCGCCCCGGCGTTGTGCAGCACCGCTATCGTCAGCGGGAAGCTGAGGTAGATGGTGGCGACGCCGGTGGCGATCTGCGCCGCCAGCGCCAGCGCGATATAGCGCGCCGTTTTATGCAGCGCCGCATGCTCCCACGCGCGCCAGGCCGTGTAGCCGGTCACCAGCGCGACGATGATGCCGAAATTGCGGTGCACCCAGTGGATCGCCGTCAGCGCCGCGAACGGCAGGTAGTGGCCGGCGGCGGTCTTGCCCAGCTCGCGCCACAGCGTGAAGCCATGTTCGAAATCCATGTCCGGCACCAGCTTGCCTCCGCACAGCGGGAAATCGGTGCAGGCCAGCGTGGCGTAGTTGGTGCTGGTCCAGGCGCCCAGCGCCAGTTGCACCAGCAGCAGAACGGCCGAGGCCCCTGCAAGCAGGCGGATGTTGCGCATTGCCGGCGGCGAGGCCGTCACCGTGCGCACCGGCGCGATCAGCTGATTCTGGCGGCCGCCATACCATGCCAGCAAGGACAGCATGCCCATGCCCAGCAGCAGATGGGTGGTGACGATCACCGGCTGCAGCTTCAGCGTCACGGTCCAGGCGCCGAACGCGCCCTGCACGCAGATAAACAGGAACAACACGGTCGGCAGCCACGGCGCGTACTCGGTGCGCGTGCCCTTGGACTTGCGCCATTGGTACCAGGCTTGCGCCATCATCGCCACGATCAGCACGCCGATCGCCATCGCCAGGTAGCGGTGGATCATCTCGATCCAGGCCTTGACCACCGTGACCGGGCCGGTCGGCAGCAGCGCTTCGGCCGCCGTGATCTGCTCGTGCGCGAGGAAGGGATTGGCGGCGCCGTAGCAGCCCGGCCAGTCCGGGCAGCCAAGGCCGGAATCGGTCAGGCGCGTGAAGGCGCCGAACACGATCAGGTCGAAGGTCAGGAACACGCAGACCCAGACCAGCTTGCGGTATTTGTTGGCGTCGGAAGAGGTCCACACCAGCGACGCCGGCAGCAGCGCCACCAGCAGCGCCGTCACGGCCATTTGAGCGAGGGTGGTCGAGTGCATGATGGTCAGCCTATCGCCGAAGCCTTCAGCAGCTTGCTGATGTCCTTGTGCACTTTCTTCACCTTCTCGGTATCGCTGGAGACCGCGCCTTTCGGGAAGCGCATCATCAGGTTGCCCAGCGGGTCGATCAGGTAGACGTGGTCGGACACGCGGTCGCCGGCGGCCTGCTCCAGCGGCAGCCACTTGTCGATCACGGCGGCCGGCGCGCGCAGCATGCGGGTGCCGTCGTTGACGCGCATCAGCACCGTATCGAGCGGCTGGTCATCGGTGATCATCCACACGCGCTCGATGCGCTCCATCTCCTTGCCCTGCATGGTGCGCAGCTGGCGCATGGCGAACAGCTGGTCCTGGCAATCCTGCTGGCAGTCGGACGGGCCGACCTTGAGCATGATCCACTTGCCCTTGTAGTTGTCCAGCGTGGCCGGCTTGCCGTCCAGCGTGGTGCTGGCCATGGCCGGGATAGGATGGTCGCGCGGATCGATCAGCGCGCCGAAATTGGTGACGCCGCCCTTGGGCTTGATCACGTAATACGTCAGGTAGGAGCCCACCAGCGGCGCCGCGCACACGGCCAGCACGGCCAGCAGTTTCCAGCGACCACGGCTTTGATTACTTTTGTTTTCCACGTCTGAATCCGTTCACCACAAAGAAGATAACAGCCATCGCCGACAGTGCGTACCACTGGAAGGCATAGCCCTGATGTTTTTCCACGCCCAGCGCCGGCGCCGGCCAGTCGCGCACCATCTGCGCGTCGTCGCCCGCCGGTTTGGCCGCCGCGGTCTGTTCGACCACAAAGGGCTGCATGGTCAAGCCGCTGTCCCTGGCCACCTGCAGCGGATCGGCGTTCTGCACGATGGCGTTGGGCGTCAGCACCGGCGTCTTGGCCAGTTCCAGCACATGGCCGGCGTCCAGCCGCGCCACGCCCTCCAGCGTCACCGTGCCGGACGGCGTGGCGTAGGCAGGCAGCTTGGCGCGCTCGGCCGGGTTGCGCGGCAGCCAGCCGCGCGCCACCAGCACGTGCATGCCAGATCCCGCAATTTTAAACGGCATCAACAGATAAAAACCGGAGCGGTTCTGGTAGGGACGGTTATCCAGGTACACCGGCCAGCCGGCGACGAATTCCCCGGTCATGGCAACGCGGCGGAATTCCACGGCATCGGCCGCCAGCGGCGTGCCGTCCAGCGGCAGCGGCGCGCTGGCGTTGCCCTGGGCCAGCTTGGCCTGCAACACGATCTTTTGCGCGGCGCGGCGCTGCTGCCAGTTACCCAGCTGTATGCCCAGCGCCACCACCAGCACGGTCGCGGCGAAAGGGACGAGTTTAAAACGGAACGCAATACCCATTACAATGGAACCCTCATCAAACCCACCACCGGTCCTGCCATGAAAATTGCTGTCGCCATTGCGTTTATCCTGATTATCGGCAGCCTGGCATCCGCCTTCTATTTCCTGATGCGCGACAAGGGCAAGAGCAACAACACCGTGCGCGCGCTGGCGGTGCGGGTCGGCCTGTCGATCGCCCTGTTCGCCGCCCTGCTGATCGCCCACAAGCTCGGCTACATCCAGCCCACCGGCATCCGCGGCTGAAATAAAAAAGCCGCATCCGGTGTCGAACCGATGCGGCTTTTTCTCCAGCGCCGCAGCAGCATCGCTGCGGCATTATAGCCTTGTTACAGCCTGTGCTTACAGCCCGTACTTACAGCCAATACACGACAACGTACAGACCCAGCCAGACCACGTCCACAAAGTGCCAGTACCAGGCCGCGCCTTCGAAAGCGAAGTGGTTGTCCGCCGTGAAGTGGCCCTTGAGCACACGGAACAGCACCACCGACAGCATGATCGCGCCCATGGTCACGTGGAAGCCGTGGAAACCGGTCAGCATGAAGAAGGTGGAACCGTAGATGCCCGAAGTCAGCTTCAGGTTCAGTTCGGTGTACGCGTGGTGGTATTCATAAGCCTGGAAGCCCATGAAGATCGCGCCCAGCGCCACGGTGGCGAACAGCCAGAACGCGGTCTGCGCGCGATGGCCTGCACGCAGCGCATGGTGCGAGATGGTCAGCGTCAGGCCCGAGGTCAGCAGCAGCGCGGTGTTGATGGTCGGGATAGGGAACGGACCCATGGTCTTGAATTCCTGCACCGTGCCGGCCGGGCCGACGTTGCCCCAGTGCGCCGCGAAATCAGGCCAGATGAATTTATGGTCCAGGTCACCCAGCCAAGGCATGGTGATCGAACGCGCATAGAACAGCGCGCCGAAGAAGGCGCCGAAGAACATCACCTCCGAGAAGATGAACCAGCCCATCGACCAGCGATAGGAATGGTCGACGCGCTGGCCGTACTGGCCGGCCTCGGATTCCTTGATGGCGTCGCCGAACCAGAAGTACAGCACGGCGATGATGCCAGCCAGGCCGATATAGTTCACGATCGGGCCCCACGACACATCATTGACCCAGGCCGAAGCGCCGATCATGGTGGTCAACAGGGACATGCCTGCAAACAGCGGCCATTTGGATGGACCAGGCACGAAGTAGTACGGTGCCGAGGCGTTATGTGAACTCATCTTCATCTCCCTAAATTTATTTTGAAACTACAACCTTAACGATAGTGATCAGCAGTCCAATAAAACAAGCCACGCCAATCAAGGCCGCGATGATGATGTGCACCGGGTTCAGCTTGGCCGAATCGGTGTCGAAATCGCTTTTGCGGCGCAGGCCGAAGAACGACCAGAACACCGCTTTCATCGAATACATGAACGACGCTTGCTTCTTATCTTCTTTCATTGCGCCCACCCTTACTTGGATGCGGTCTTGTCCAGACCGCCCACCTCGAAGAAGGTGTACGACAGCGTGATGGTCTTCACATCCTTCGGCAGCGCCGGATCGATGAAGAACACCACCGGCATCTGCCGTGCTTCGTTCGGCTTCATGGTCTGCTGCTTGAAGCAGAAGCACTCGACCTTTTTAAAATGCGGCATCGCGCTTTGCGGCGCGTAACTCGGTATCGCCTGCGCGCTGACTTCGCGGTTCTGGGTGTTGACCACCTCGTACATCACCGTGGCCAGCTCGCCCGGATGCACGGTCATGCTGTGCGTCACCGGACGGAAGCGCCACGGGCCCTGCGCATTGCCGTCAAACTCGATCGTCACGCTGCGCGTGGTGTCGATCTGCGTATTGGTATCGGCGCTGACCGTGCCATCCTTCTGCGTCAGCACATTGATGCCCAGCGCTTCGCAGATCTGGCGGTAGAACGGGTTGAGCGCGTACGCAAACCCGAACATCAACACCGCCACCACGATCAGCTTGCCCAGCAGCGTGCGGTTCAGCCCGCCAGTTTCCGGTTCGTCGCTCACGTCAGCTCAGCCACATCCGCTTGACATACACGGACAGGAAAAAGAACAGGGCCAGACCGGCCAGCAGCAGCGCGGTCCTGGCGTTATTCGGCTTCTTCTGTTCGCCCATGATTATTTGAACTGCGGTGGCGTTTCGAAGGTGTGGAACGGCGCCGGCGACGGCACGGTCCACTCCAGGCCTTCAGCGCCATCCCATGGCTTGGCTTCGGCTTTCTTGCCGCCACGGATGGTCGGCAGGATCACGAAGAACAGGAAGAACACCTGCGACAGGCCGAAACCGAAAGCACCGATGGTGGCGATCATGTTGAAGTCGGTGAACTGCGCCGAGTAGTCGGCGTAGCGGCGCGGCATACCTGCCAGGCCCAGGAAGTGCATCGGGAAGAAGGTGATGTTGAAGGTGATCAGCGACAGCCAGAAGTGGGTCTTGCCCATGGCTTCGTTGTACATGTGGCCGGTCCATTTCGGCGACCAGTAGTAGAAGCCGGCGAACAGCGCGAACAGCGAACCCGCCACCAGCACGTAGTGGAAGTGCGCCACCACGTAGTAGGTGTCTTGCAGCTGGATGTCGATCGGGGTCACAGCCAGGATCAGGCCGGTGAAGCCGCCGATGGTGAACACGAAGATGAAGCCAACCGCGAACAGCATCGGGGTTTCGAAGGTCATCGAACCCTTCCACATGGTGGCGATCCAGTTGAACACTTTCACGCCGGTCGGCACCGCGATCAGCATGGTGGCGTACATGAAGAACAGCTGCGAGGTCACCGGCATGCCGGTGGTGAACATGTGGTGGGCCCAGACGATGAACGACAGGATCGCGATCGACGCGGTCGCATAGACCATCGAAGCGTAGCCGAACAGCTGCTTGCGGGCGAAGGCCGGCAGGATCTGCGAGACGATGCCGAAGGCCGGCAGAATCATGATGTAGACCTCAGGGTGGCCGAAGAACCAGAAGATGTGCTGATACATCACCGGGTCGCCGCCGCCGGCGGCGTTAAAGAACGAGGTGCCGAAGTGGCGGTCGGTCAGCGTCATGGTGATCGCGCCAGCCAGAACCGGCATCACGGCGATCAGCAGGTAGGCGGTGATCAGCCAGGTCCAGCAGAACATCGGCATTTTCATCAGGGTCATGCCGGGCGCGCGCATGTTCAGGATGGTGACGATGATGTTGATCGAACCCATGATCGACGAGGCGCCCATCAGGTGCATCGCGAAAATCGCCATGTCCATGCCTGGGCCCATCTGGGTCGACAGCGGCGCGTACAGCGTCCAGCCGGCGGCGGTGGCGCCGCCAGGGACCAGGAACGAGGTCGCCAGCAGGATGGCCGCAGGTGGCAGCAGCCAGAACGAGAAGTTGTTCATGCGGGCAAACGCCATGTCCGACGCGCCCACTTGCAGCGGGATCATCCAGTTGGCGAAGCCGACGAAGGCCGGCATGATGGCGCCGAACACCATCACCAGGCCGTGCATGGTGGTGAGCTGGTTGAAGAACTCAGGCTGGAAGAATTGCAGGCCCGGCTTGAACAGCTCGGTGCGTATCATCAGTGCCAGCACGCCGCCGGACAGCAGCATGATGAATGAGAACCACAGGTACAGCGTACCGATGTCTTTGTGATTGGTGGCGAACAACCAGCGCGACAGACCATGGGGATGGTCGTGAGCGTGATCGTGATCGTGTGCGTGATCCAAGGTGCTAGTGCTCATTTGTAACGCTCCTGATTACTTACGTGCAGCCACAACTTCGGCTGGTTGAACGATGTTTTCGGCGGCCTTGTTCGACCAGCTGTTACGGGTGTAGGTGATGACAGCCGCAATATCCGTATCCGACAGTTGCTTCCAGCCTGGCATTTCAGCGCTGAACTTGCCGCTCTTCTTACCGTGCAGCAGGACGTTGATCTGTTCCGCTTTAGGACCGTTGACCACTTCCGAACCGTCCAGCGGCGCGAAGGTGCCAGGCACGCCCTTGCCGTTGGCCTGGTGGCAGACCACGCAGTTGGTGGCGTAGACTTTTTCGCCCTTGGTTTTCAGTTCGTCGATGGTCCAGGTCTTGCTCGGATCATCGGCCAGCGCAGCCATTTCCTTCTTCTTGACGCCGACCCAGGCAGCGTACTCGGCGTCGGTGACGACCTTGACCACGATAGGCATGAAGGCGTGTTCCTTGCCGCACAGCTCGGAGCAATAGCCGCGATAGGTGCCGGTGTGTTCAGCCTTGAACCAGGCGTCGCGCACGAAGCCCGGAATCGCATCCTGCTTGACGCCGAAGGCCGGGATGGACCACGAGTGGATCACGTCGTTGGCGGTGGTGACCAGGCGGATTTTTTTGTTCACTGGAACGACGACTTCATTGTCGACTTCCATCAGGTAGTTGTCGCCGCGTTTCTCGGTCGGCTCGAAGCCTGGGGCGCCCACTTGCGCGCGCGGGGTCGACAGGTTGGACAGGAAGGAAATGCCCTCGCCTTCGCCCTTCAGGTAGTCGTAGCCCCACTTCCACTGCATGCCGGTGACCTTGATGGTGATGTCGGCGTTGGAGGTGTCTTTCATGCCGACCACGGTGCGGGTGGCGGGCAGCGCCATGCCGATGACGATCAGGAAGGGCACCACGGTCCAGGCGATCTCGACAGCGGTCGATTCGTGGAAGGTGGCCGGCTTGTGGCCCAGCGATTTGCGGTGCTTGAAGATGGAGTAGAACATCACGCCGAACACGCCGACGAAGATGACCAGGCAGACCAGCATCATCCAGGTGTGCAGGCTGTAGATTTCGGACGCGATCTGGGTCGCTGGAGGTTGCAGATTAAGCTCGCCGGCCACGGGGCCGCCGGTACCGCCGGTCGCCGCGGCGTAGGTGCCTGCCGCAGTTGCCGCCGTGTCAGCCGCCCACGCTGGGATACTTGCCGCCGTTACCGACAGCCCGAGCATCAACGATTGAAGTCGCTTCGCATGTTTCATGTTTTCCCCAACCACCCAAGAAATTAAAATATTTTTTTAACGACTCCGGATTTCGGTGAACTGAACCGGCGCCGCTCCTTAAACAACTTCAGGCCCCATGCCAGTCTCGTCCGAAAAAAATCTTCTGACGCGACCCCGGCGGGACCTTGAGGCTTGCCGCTTCATCCCCAGATACTGCCCAGGGACAACGCAAAAGCCTGATTCTGCTTAATTCAAATGCTCGTTCGTGCTCGTTCTTGCCTGCTCATTGCTCCCGTCGCTGGTTTATAGCTGGCGACGTGACATGCTGGCAAAATTAGTCAATGATTATATATAACAACAACGCCCCGCTCAAGAAATAATCCAAATCACAACTATGGCGTAGCCCGTGGCACCACAGTGTGCCCGCAAACCCGCTACTGGCGCGGCTTTCGTGGTAAATCAAATCGGATGATGGCCTCGCCTTTCGACGTCACTTTGGGCGCCGGACGGAAGGCATGGCCGTAAATCACCTCGAAAGTCAGGCCCAGTTTGCCGTCCGGACGGCGGCCTTTTTCCAGCGTGTCCAGCATGCGCCGCCACGCCTGTTTTCCCATCAAACCCCGGCTCAGGGTGGCCAGCGGATTGCCGCCCAGCGCGCGCACATCGGCCAGCAGCGCCTGTGGCGTGTCATAGGTGACGGTGATGACTTCCATGTCCAGCACCGGCGTCGAAAAGCCCGCTTCCACCAGCTGGTCGCCGAAATCGTGCATGTCGACGAAGGGCAGCACGTGCGGGGCCAGGTCGGCCTCGGCAAAGGCGGCGCGCAGTTCGCGGAAGGTGTCCGGGCCGAAGCAGGAAAACATCAGCAGGCTGTTCACGCGCGCCACGCGGCGCCACTCGGCGAACACGCGGTCGGGCTGCGGATGCCAGTGCAGCGCCAGGTTGGACCAGACCAGGTCCACCGAGTTCGGCCCCAGCGGCAGCTCGGCGAAATCGCCGCACAGCAGGTCGACGCCGGTCTTGGCCGGCAGCAGCTTGCTCAGCAGCTGGTTCAGCGACGAGGTCTTCGCCGCCGGGCCTTGCGCGGCGCGCAGCATGGCGGGCGCCGCGTCCAGACCGAGGATGTGCGCGGCGGGATAGGATTTCTGCAACAGTGGCAGATCGGCACCGGCGCCGCAGCCGGCGTCGAGCACACGCTGGGGCGCCAGCTTGACCAGTTCCAGCCGTTCGAACATGCGCGAGGCGATTTCGCGGCGTAGGAAATCGGACGGCGCGATGCGCTCGGGACGGGCAAACAGCGCGCGCACGCGCTCCTGGTCGATCGGTGCGCTTAACTTCGGGGGATTTGCGGGGACTTGCATGATGTCGTTCGGTGTAATGCGATAATGTCGGCAGTGTACATGGTTGAACGCAAACGCGTCCTGGAGCGTTGATGCTGGCTATTCCGAGTATCGGCACGCACGACACGCCGGCCGCCCTGCTGCGGCGCTACGGCGGGGCCTTGCTGCGCGGCCTGTTGCCGGCCTCGTGCGCGCTGTGCGCTGCCGCCGGCGACGCCCTGCTATGTCCCGATTGCGCCGTACAATTTTTCGGCAGCGCCGCCGCCGTGGCCCGCTGCCCGCGCTGCGCCAACCCGCTGCCCGGCATGGCCGCAGGCCAGCTGTGCGGCGCCTGCCGCGCCGAAGCGCCGGCCTTCGACGTCACGCTGGTCGCCGCCGACTACGCCATGCCGCTGGACCAGCTGGTATTGCAGCTGAAATTCGGCCACCGTCTCGCGTTGGCAACACTGTTTGCCCGCCTGTTGCGCGACGCCGTACTGCAGCAGCCCGGTTTCACGCTGCCCGCCCTGCTCTGTCCGGTGCCGCTGGGACGCCGCCGGCTGGCCGAACGCGGCTACAATCAAGCCCTGGAGATCGCGCGGCCATTGGCGCGCAGCCTGGGCGTGGCGCTGCACCCGCGCCTGGTGTGCCGCGTGCACGAGACCGCGGCCCAGAGCAGCGTCGCGCCGGAGCAGCGGCGGCAGAACATCGCCGGCGCCTTCGCCATCCCGGACGCCGCGCTGGTGCAGGGCCGCCACATCGGCGTCGTCGACGACGTCATGACCAGCGGCCGCACGCTGGACGAACTGGCGGCAACGCTGAAGCGCCACGGCGCCGCGCGCGTGAGCAACCTGGTGTTTGCCCGCACGCCGCCGCATTGAATTTGATAGAGGAGAACCACTTTGTTTCACGTCGTACTAGTCCAACCCGAAATTCCCCCGAACACCGGCAACGTGATCCGGCTGTGCGCCAACACCGGCGCGCAGCTGCATCTGATCGAGCCGCTGGGCTTCCCGCTGGAAGACTCCAAGCTCAAGCGCGCCGGCCTGGACTATCACGAATACGCGCAGATGAAAGTGCACAAGGACTGGCAAGCCTTCCTGGCCGAGGTGCAGCCGGACCCGGCCCGCATGTACGCGATGACCACGCACGGCTCGTCGCCGTTCGCCGACGCCGCCTTCAAGCCGGGCGATGTGTTCGTGTTCGGATCGGAGACGCGCGGCCTCGATCCGGCTTTCCGCGAGACCTTCCCGCCGGCCCAGCGCATCCGCCTGCCGATGCGTCCCGACAACCGCAGCCTGAACCTGTCGAACACCGTCGCCGTGGTGGTGTTCGAGGCCTGGCGCCAGAACGGCTACGCCGGCGGAGCATAAGGCCATGACGCCGCGTTCCGCCCTGTTGAGCCTGGCACTGCTGCTGGGCGGCGCGCAGGCGGCGGAACCGGTGAAGCTGTACACGGAAGACTATCCGCCCTTCAGCTGGGTGGACAAAGGCAGCGGCAAGGTGGTCGGACTATCAGCGGACATCGTCGCCGACCTGATGCAGCGCGCCGGCGTGCCGACCACGCAACCCATCGTCGCCCCTTGGGCGCGGGCGATGGTGCTAACCATGACCACGCCCAATTCATGCCTGTACACCACGGCCCGCGTGCCGGAGCGCGAGGACAGCTATCAATGGGTCGGCCCGATCGGCCACAACGAATGGGTGCTGTTCGCGCGGCGCGAAGACCACATCCGGCTCGACAGTCTCGACGAAGCCGCCAACTACCAGATCGGCACCTTCATCGGCGACGCCTCCGTCACCTTTCTGCGCGAGCACAAGCTGCGCGTGGAGACCGTGCCCAACGACCGCCTGAATCCGCCCAAGCTGCAAAAGCACCGCATCAAGCTGTGGTCGGTGGGGCGGATGTCGGGCATGTTCCTGCAGCGGGAGCTGGGCATAGACGACTTCGAGCCGGTGCTGGCCTTCGCCCGCGCCGACATGTACCTGGCCTGTCACAAGAACATGGCCAAGGCCGAGGTGGCGCGGCTGAACGATATCCTGCAAACCATGTACCGCGACGGCACCATCCGCCGCATCTACACGCAGTACGGCTACGAGAAGGAAATGCCGCGCTGACGCAGTGTGACAATGCGTGTACTTTTCATCAACACAAGCTGCTATTCTGGCCGGTCCTCAACGATGCCATCGAATACACATGAGAATTTCACGTCTGCTGCTGAGTCTGGTATTTGTCGTCGCCTTCAGTGGCTGCTCCACCCTCAACGTCACCTCCAAGCAATTCATTCCGAAAGATAACGGCAAGCTGGCGCTGCTGAAGAAATCGGCGCCGGACTATCAGGTCGACAATATCGAATTCAAACATCCAGATGGCGCCATCAGCCGCGGCGTGTATATCCACAAACCGGATGCGCAATTTACCGTGCTGTACTTCATGGGTTCCGGCATACGGCTCGATGTCGCCGGCGGCTACTTCGCCAAGCCATTTACCGAGCTGAACGCCAATATCATCAGCTACGACTACCATGACTTCGGCCGCAGCGACGCGCCCGAATCGGCGTTCGGCCTGGCGGAATTGGAGAAGGAGACGCTGGCCCTGTACGACCACGCGCGCGCCACCACCAAGGGTCGGCTGGTGGTCCACGGCCATTCGTTCGGCAGCTTCGTTGCCGCCGGACTGGCCGGCAAACGTCCGCTGGATGCGCTGGTACTGGAAGGCACGGGCACCAGCGCGCGGGCTTATGTCGAGAATCAGGTGCCGTGGTTCGCCAAGCCCTTCGTCCAGATCAATATCGACCCGGAGCTGTCCTCCACCGACAACCGCGCCGCGCTGCGGGCGTTCCAGGGACCGCTGTTAATCATGAATGGCGTCAACGACGTGCAGACGCCGCTGGCAAACTCGCGTGAACTGTTCGACAGCCTGGCCATCCCGCACAAGCGCTTTGAAGCGATCGGCGAAGCCGGGCATATGAATGCGATGACCAAGCCGGAGGCGCTGGCCGCCTACCGTTCATTTACGGGGAGCCTGAATTGAGTACATATCGTTTATGCATATTGACGCTGCTGGCGGCAATGCTGCCCATCTCCGCATTCGCAGCCGAATGCGACCAAGCGGTGCAGACCGCAACCTACGCAAAAATGCACCGGGACGATCAGGCCTTACGGGGCAGGTATATCGCGATACTGGAAAAGGAAAATAGAAACGAGCCCGTCGATCCGAAAGAAAAGGATCAGCTCGAAGTGACGATTTCAAATACCGACGAAAGCAACCAGCGCACACTGAATCACCTGATCGCCAGCTGCGGCTGGCCTGGAAGCCTCGACAAGAACCGTGCAGCCTTTTCAGCATTCCTGATTATTCAGCACGGGGAGCTGGACTATCAACTCAAGCATCTGGACCTGGTCAAGGCCGCCAACAAGCGGGGAGAAATCCCCAGCCGCACATTGGCGATGCTGATCGACCGCATCCTGGTCAGGCAAAACAAGCCGCAACTATACGGAACGGAATTCGAGTACGGCAGCAACAAGGTGGCCCCCATCGCCGATCCGAAAAATCTGAATCAGCGCCGGAAGAAAATGGGCTTGCCGCCCTTCCGCGCGCCATGATGTACGCTCTCCCTCACCAAGCCGGGAGCGCTCAGCCGTGCAATTGAAATTGAAGATAACGCGTGGAGATGAAGTCAAGTGGGCTGGCGGCGCCTCGCGAAATGACCCGATCTATTACGGTGGGCCGCCGCCGGAAACCGGCGTTTGGAAATTGAGTACTGAAAAAATCGAAGACTATTTCGAAGCGGCGCTGCAAGACTTGCACTTCGGCGACTCGATTGACATTTTTGTCCTGGGGTTTGAAATCGCCGATCTGGAAGGATGGGGGGACATCTTCACATCGATGAGCCAGTACACCAGTTACCGCCCAAAGACAAAGCTGGTCATTTCGGTCGGCCAGCTGAATTGGCCCGATGTGAAGGATCTTTCAGCGACCGAGCAGTTTCAACGCTTTTCCGTCATTCTGCTGGAGGCCATTGCTCGCGTGGGCACGATGAAGCGGAAACCCAAGAGCTTCGATACGTCAGCGTTTTTGGCGGAGGTGACACGGCTACTGGCCCTATGTCCGGCCGCTGAGATGGAGGAATCAGAATACACCTGACTGGATACCGCGCTGAGCCGGCCGCCGTTCCGCGTGCAGCCACACCGACCACGCCACGCCGCCGATCAGCAGTACGATGGCCAGCACTTCCAGCGGACGCGGCGCCCGATGCTGGTAGAGATAGCCGTACAGCAGGCCGAACAGGATCTCGAACAGCAGCAACTGGCCAGAAAGTGTTACCGGCACGCGACGGCAGGCCATGTTCCACAGCTGGTTGCCGATCACCGAGGCCCCGGCCGCCACCAGCGTGATCAGCAGCCAGAACCGCAGCCAGTCGCGCGGCGGTGCGGCGGCCCGCTCCGTGCCGCCGACGCCAAATACCACCAGTCCCATCGCCAACGCCACCAGGCCGCTGGCGATGCCAAACAGGCCCGACCAGTCGCCGCTGCTGAAGCGCGGATTGCGCTTGAGGAAGCGCGTGTTGTCGACGGCGTACCAGGTCCAGCTGAGCAGCGCTCCTACAGCGCACAGCATGCCGGCCGCCACGCTGGTCCACGCGCCCTGCCCGCCCGCGCCGCCGAACACCTCGACATTGATGCACACCATGCCCACCGCCACCAGCGCCAGCGGCCAGGCCAGCACGCGCAGCGACACCGAGCCGTGATCACGCCGGCCCAGCAGCGAGATCGTCAACGGCAACATGCCGATGATCAGCGAGGCGGCCGACACGCCGGCCATCTGCACGCCGCACGACAGCAGCAGGTAGTAGACGACATTACCGGCCAGCGCATAGCGCAACAGCAGCAGATAGTCGGCCCGCGTCAGCCGGCGCAGCAGACCGCCGAGGCGTGGCGCCAGCAGCACCAGCGAAATCAGCGCATACGCCACATAGCGCCCGAACATCAGCTCGAACGGGGAGAAATCCGCCAGCCACTTCGGCATCACAAACACCATACCCCACATCGATCCGGCCGCCAGACCGCACAACACGCCATACCACATACCGCCTCCTGTCCTTGAGGCATTGATTGTCGGCGCGGGCCGGGCTCGGGGATTGTGCAGGACTGTCAGTTTTTTGTCTGATTCTGCCGTTCGCGCTTGCGGTAGGCCAGCGGCGTGACATCCATGGCGCGACGCATCGCGTGCGTCAAGGCGCTCTGGTCGGCGTATCCGGCCAGCGTGGCCAGGCGGGCGATGGGCAAGTCGGTTTCCGCCAGCTGGCGGCAAGCCCAGCGCAGGCGCATGCCGGTCAGCCAGGCCAGCGGCGTGGTCTGCATCTCGTCGCGGAACACGCGGTGCAGGCTGCTCACGCTCATGTACGCGGCCTTGGCCATGGTGTCGGTACTCCACGGCTGGCCGGGGTTGGCTTCGATGCGGCCCAGCGCTGCGGACAGGCGCGAGGCGGGACGGATTTCCTGCTGCGCCAGCGTTTCGAGCAGCAGCGGCAGCCAGTGGTCCAGCGTCTGCTGGCTGGCGCCGGACTGGGCACGCAGCAGGCCGATGAATTCGATCAGCTTGGCTGCCGGCGCGCTGATCGGCGCATACGGCCGTTCGGCCAGCCGCGCTGCGGTGGCGTCCGGCACGGCAGCGAGGTCGAAGTCCAGTATCAGCGACTGGTTCGGCTCGGTGGCGGACGCCACGTGTACCAGTCCAGGCTCGACAAAAGCGGCGCGCTGCGGATGGACGATGGCGCCGGAGCCCTTGATGTCCATGAGGACCCTGCCCTTGAGCGGCAACACCAGTTGGGCGAAGCTGTGCACGCCGGCCAGAGGTTCGGCGACGTAGCTGCGGAGGTCGAGTTCGGTCGGCATGATGCCGCCAGTGTAGCAGCCTGCGCCGTCATCGGAAATACAGCATGCGGGTGAATAAGGTGTAGCCCGATTCCAGCCACATCAGCCAGGCCAGCACCAGCAGGCACAGCGGCGGAGCCAGCACGACGTACATCAGCGCGGCCCGCTCCCAGCGCAGGTGCATGAAGATGGCGACGATCAGGCCGGCCTTGGCCATCATCAGCAACAGGATCAGCGTCCAGCGCAGATAGCTTTCGACATGGAAGAAATCGACCAGGTAGGAAAACGTGCTGAGCACAAACAGCAGCAGCCACACCTTCAGGTACAGGCCGATGGGATGGGTGGCGGTTTCCATGGCCCCTCCTACCAAAGATAGAACAGCGCGAAGATGAACACCCACACCAGGTCGACAAAGTGCCAGTACAAGCCGGCGATCTCGACGATGTCGTAGTTGCCGCGTTGCTCGTAGTGGCCGTTGCGCACGCGGCGCGCGACTATGCTCAGGTAGATCACGCCGGCTGTCACGTGCAGGCCGTGGAAGCCGGTGATCATGAAGAAGCAGGCGCCGAACTGGGCCGCGCCGTCGGGATTGATCCATGGCCGCACGCCCTCGGCGATCAGCTTGCTCCACTCGAAGGCTTGCATGCTGACGAAGGTGGCGCCCAGCGCGGCGGTCAGCAGCATCAGCGCGGCACAGCGGGCACGCTCGCGCCGGTAGCCGTAGTTGACCGCCATCGCCATCGTGCCGCTGCTGGTGATGAGGATGAAGGTCATGATGGCGATCAGTATCAGCGGCAGCCTGGCGCCGCCTATGGTCAGTGCGAACACCTCGCTGGGATTCGGCCAGGCCGCCGTGGTCGAGATACGCACCGACATGTAGCCGGTCAGGAAGCTGCCGAAGATGAAGGTGTCGCTGAGCAGGAAGATCCACATCATCGCCTTGCCCCACGGGACGCGGAAGGCGGCGCGGTCGCCCGACCAGTCCGCCACCATGCCCTGCCAGCCGGCTGCTTCCGTTTGCTTGCTCATGGTCCGCCTCCGCAAATCTGGTTCACCAGCTCCGGCGTTACGCCGAACAGTAGCGCGAACATGGCCAGCCATAAGCCCAGCAGGAAATGCCAGTAGCGCGCACATAGCTGCATCGTCACGCGGTCGCGGCCCGGTCGTGGATGCGCCCAGGCAGCCACCGCCAGCCCGCCGATCACATGCAAGCCATGCACGCCGGTGATCAGGTAAAAGAAGCTGTTGGCCGCGCCGGCATCCAGCGCCAGGCCGGCCGCTTCCATCGCCCGCCATGCCCACAGCTGCGATGCCAGGAAGGCCAGCGAACAGCCACAAGCCGCGACGTAGGCTAGCCGCGACGCAGCGCGCCAGGCCAGGTGCCACGCCACGCTGGCGCCGATCAGCAACGCGGTGCTCAGCCACAGCTGCACAGGCACGAAAGGCAACGGCCGCCAGTCAGGCATGGCCATCCGCATCACGTAGGCACTGCTGAACAGGAAGAACAGCATGCCGACCACGGCCATGAACACCCACAGGCCGGTGCGCCGTCGCGGCACGTCGGCGGCGCTGCCGACCAAATAGAGGCTGGGATTCATGGCGCCTCCTGCGCCGGCGCGCGCTGCCCGGCTGCGACGGCGTCCGGCGGCTGATCCTGCGACGCATAGTCGCTGTCGCCGTCCTGCAGGCCGTACTCGTAGGCGCCGCGATACACCACCGGCGTCTGCTCGCCCCAGTTGCCGTGCACGGGCGGCGTCTGCGGCGTATGCCACTCCAGGCTGGCGGCCCGCCAGGGATTGCCGCCAGCTTCGCGGCCCCGCGCAGCGCTCCAGCACAGGTTCAGCAAGAACAGCAATTGCGATACGCCGACGAACAGCGCGACGATGGTGATGAACGCATTGAGCGCCTGCGCCGAGTCGGGAATGAAGGCGTAGTGTTCGTAGGCGTAGTAGCGCCGTGGCATGCCCAGCAAGCCCAGGTAGTGCATGGGAAAGAAGATCAGGTAGGTGCCGACAAAGGTGATCCAGAAATGCACCCTGCCCAGCATCACGTCATACATGCGTCCGCTGACCTTGGGAAACCAGTGATACAGCCCGCCGAACACCGCCAGCACCGGCGACACGCCCATCACCATATGAAAGTGCGCAACCACAAAGTAGGTGTTCGACAGCGGAATATCGACGCTGACATTCCCCAGGAACAGCCCGGTCAACCCACCGATGACGAAGGTGCTGATGAAGCCGACGGCGAACAGCATCGGCACAGTCAGGTGTATATCGCCGCGCCACAGCGTCAATGTCCAGTTGTAGACCTTGAGCGCGGTCGGCACCGCGATGATCAGCGTGGTGGTGGCGAAGAAGAAGCCGAAATACGGATGCATGCCGCTCACATACATGTGGTGCGCCCAGACGACGAAACTCAGCCCGCCGATCACGACGATGGCCCACACCATCATCTTGTAGCCGAAGATCTGCCTGCGCGCATGCACGCTGACCAGGTCGGAGATGATGCCGAACGCCGGCAAGGCGACGATGTACACCTCCGGGTGGCCGAAGAACCAGAACAGGTGCTGGAACAGCAGCGGACTGCCGCCCTGGTGCGGCAGGTGCCGCCCCATCGACACCACCGCCGGCACGAAGAAGCTGGTGCCCAGCGCTTTATCGAACAGCATCATCACGCCGCTGACGAACAGCGCCGGGAACGCCAGCAACGCCAGGATGGTGGCGGTGAAGATACCCCACACCGTCAGCGGCATCCGCATCAGCGTCATGCCGGTGGTGCGCGCCTGCAGCACCGTGGTCACGTAGTTCAGCCCGCCCATGGTGGCGGCGGCGATGAACACCAGCAGCGACACCAGCATCACGATGATGCCCCACTCCGTTCCCGGCGTACCCGGCAGGATCGCCTGCGGTGGATACAGCGTCCAGCCGGCGCCGGTCGGCCCGCCCGGCACGAAGAAGCTGCCCGCCAGTATCAGCACCGCCAGCAGGTAGAACCAGTAGCTGAGCATGTTCAGGAAGGGAAACACCATGTCGCGCGCGCCCACCATCAGCGGGATCAGGTAATTGCCGAAGCCGCCGAGGAACAGCGCCGTCAGCAGGTACACCACCATGATCATGCCGTGCATGGTGAGGAACTGGTAATAGCGGCTGGCGTCGATGAACGCGAACTTGCCGGGAAAGCCCAACTGCAAGCGCATCAGGTCCGACAGCACCAGCCCCACCAGCCCGATCGCCAGCGCCGTGATGGTGTACTGGATCGCGATGACCTTGTGATCCTGGCTCCACACATAACGCGTCCAGAAACTCTGCGGATGCCCAGCGCCATAGCTCATGCCCGCCTCCTATCTGATGGTCTTGATGTAATCGACCAGCTGCGCCACTTCCGTCGGGCTCAGCTGCTGCGCCGGCATGATGGGCTGGTAGCCCTTGACGATGCGGGCGGCGGGATTGACGATCGACTCGCGCAGATAGGTTTCATCCACGCGCACGGTTGCGCCATCGTTCATGGTCTCGCTGCGGCCAAACAAGCCCTTCCAGCTCGGCCCCGCTCCCGGATTGCCGTCGACGCTGTGGCAGGCTGAACAGCCGCGCGACTGCGCCAGCAGGCGGCCCTGCTGGCCGGGCTGCTCGCCGCCCGCCGCAGCCGCGACCTGGGCGGCAAAGCTCGGCTGCGCCGCCAGCCACGTCCGGTACGTCGGCTCGTCATCGACCACCACATAACTGCGCATATTGAAGTGGCCGATGCCGCACAACTGCGCGCACATCACCTCGAACCGGCCGGCCCGCGTGGGCGTGAACCAGAACGAGGTCACCATGCCCGGCACCATGTTCATCCGCGTGCGGAATTCCGGCACGTAAAAATCATGCAGCACGTCCTGCGCGCGCAGCAGCACCCGCACCGGTTTGCCTGCGGGGATGTGCATCTCCTGCCCTGCGACCAGCAGGTCGTCCTGGCCGCTGGGATCGGCGGGATTGATGCCGTACGGATTGGCGTTGCTGATGAAACGCACATCGGTACTGCCCAGCTTGCCGTCCTTGCCCGGCAGGCGGTAATGCCATTGCCACTGCTGGCCCAGCACTTCGAACACCATCGCGTCCGGCGGCGGATCGATCAGCCTGGCGTACACGGACAAGCCAGGCGCCAGCAGCGCGACGATGCCCACCGTGGTCGCGCCGGCCAGCCACCACTCCAGCCGGGTGCTGGCGTGCATGGCCGCCGCCCGCACGCCGTCCTGGTGCTTGAACGTCACCAAGGCATAGGCCATGAACAGGTTGATGACGACGAAGGCCACGCCGGTGATGGCGAAGGTCAGCAGCAGGGCATCGTCCATCTGCTGCCAGTTGGAGGCGATGGGCGTGATCCACCACGGACTCATGTAATGAAATTCCAGGGCGCCAACCACGATCAGTATCAGTACGAGAGCTAACGCCATGGAGCCTTCCAAAAGCTAACGCGGCCTGCCCGGCCTTTCCAGCTTGAGATAAATGAGGGCTGCGGTCATCCCGAAGATGACATGGGCGATGGCTGTCGGCCAGCCTCGCAGCGCTACGAACCATGTATAGACTCCGGCCATGCCGTAAAAGTTCAGTACATAGAGCAGCAGGCCGAAGGCCGCGCCGGTGCCCAGCGCCATGGCGAGGCTGGAGTCGAGCCGGAATGGCGCCATGATGGCGGCCAGCATGATGCCGAAGGCCACGCCCAGCGCGTAGTGCACCAGCAGCGCGGCGACGGTCACGCCCAGGCTGTAGCCGCTGGTTTGCAGCACGTCCCAGCTCATCACCAGTGCGGCGATCATGCGGGTGGTCAACCAGGGATCGGTAGCGCTGGTCAGCGACGACCAGCTGAGTTCCAGCAGCATCAACACGCTGCCTGCGCCGAAGCCGGCGACCGCAGCAGCGGCCCAGTCCGGCAGGCGCGCTTGCCATCGATGCGATTGCAGATGCAGTTCCATGATGTCCTCCAACGGATGCCTGTGCGGCATTCAGTCTAGGAGGATTTTCAGGCCCTGTCAGCCCGCGCGCGATTGGAACGCGTGGAAAACGACAGCAGCAATGCCAGCGCGCCGGCCCCGGCCGCACTTACGCAGACGGTGCAGACAACCACCAGCCCGGCAGGATTGCGCAGGCCGAGCAGGTCTGCGAGGAAGGCCAGCGACACCGTCGCGATCAGCTGAGCCGGATAGAGGAAACGCAGCTGGCGGAAGGCGCGCGCGTCGCCGCGCCGCCAGTAGCGCAGCGCCACCGCGAACGCGGGGCCCCACAGCACGCCAAGGAAAACCAGCGCCGCGAACGCGGCAATCAGGAGACGCATATCAAGGACGCTGTGCGCGTACCTTGGTCAGCAGCTTGGTGGTCGAGCGGTCGTGCTCGAAGTCGATGGCGATGGCCTGGCCGCCGTAGGCCAGCACGGCCTTGCCTTCGGGGATGGCGTCCATCTGGTAGTCGCCACCCTTGGCGTAGATTTCCGGCCGAGCCTGCTGCACCACTTCCAGCGCCGTATCCTCGTCGAACTCCACCACCAGGCTGACCGATTCCAGCGCGGCCAGCACCGCCATGCGGTCGGTGCAGTTGTTGAGCGGACGGTCGTCGCCCTTGCCCAGGCGCTTGACGGAAGCGTCGGTATTGGCCGCCACCACCAGCGAGGCGCCCAGCGCGCGCGCCTGCGCCAGATAGGTCACGTGGCCGCGGTGCAGGATGTCGAATACGCCGTTGGTCAGCACCACCGGCTTGGGCAGCGCGGCCACGCGGGCGGCCAGTTGTTCACGGGTGCAGAGCTTGTTTTCAAATTGAGGCATGAGCGTTTTCTGGTTACTGGTTATTTTGGTTCTTCGTCTTCCGGCTCTTCGTCGATCTGCATGCTGAGCGAATCGGCGGTGGACGGGCTGTTGTCGCCGGGTTCCTTGCGGTCGCCACGCAGCTTGATCTGCAAGCGCAGGCCATTGGCCGAATCGGCGTTGCGGATCGCTTCTTCGTAGGCGATATAGCCCTTATTATAAAGTTCGTACAGCGCCTGGTCGAAAGTGCACATGCCGAGCTCGCGCGATTTGTGCATGATTTCCTTGATCGCCTGGAAGTTCCCCTTGAAAATCATCTCGGCGATGGTCGGCGTGTTGAGCAGGATTTCGATGGCCGCCTTGCGGCCCTTGCCATCCTCGGTACGCACCAGCCGCTGCGAAACGATGGCGCGCAGGTTGGACGACAAATCCATCAACAGCTGGTTGCGCCGCTCTTCCGGGAAGAAGTTGATGATGCGGTCCATGGTCTGGTTGGAGTTGTTCGCGTGCAGCGTGCCCAGGCACAGGTGGCCGGTCTCGGCAAACGCGATCGCGTGCTCCATCGTCTCGGTGTCGCGGATCTCCCCGATCAGGATCACGTCCGGCGCCTGGCGCAGCGTGTTCTTCAGCGCGTTGTGCCACGACAGCGTGTCCACCCCCACCTCGCGGTGCGTGATCAGGCAGCCCTTGTTCTTGTGCACGTACTCGACCGGGTCTTCCACCGTGATGATGTGGCCGGCCGAATTGGCGTTGCGGTAATCGATCATCGCCGCCAGCGTGGTCGACTTGCCCGAGCCGGTTCCGCCCACCACCAGCACCAGGCCGCGCTTGGTCATGATGACTTCCTTCAGCACCTCGGGCAGGTCCAGCTTTTCGAAGTTCGGAATTTCCGAAGCGATGGTGCGTATCACCATCGCCACATTCTGTTGCTGCACGAAGACGTTGACGCGGAAGCGGCACACCTCCGGCAGCGAGATTGCAAAGTTGCATTCCAGCTCAGCCTCGAACTCGCGCTTCTGCTTGTCGTTCATAATCGACAGCGCCAGCGCGCGGGTCACGCTGCCGGTCAGCTTCTGCTGGCTCAGCGGCTTCATCGCGCCCTGCGATTTCATACTCGGCGGGAAATCTGCAGAAATGAACAAATCCGAACCGCCCGTGTGGTGCATGACTTTGAGCAGTTTGTGCAGATAGGCTTGGGCTTCTTCGGGACCGAATGTGGAGGACATGCTTGCCTTTCGATGGTTAGCACCAACATACGCTGCATTATATCGACACCATTCGCTACAATACCGCTTAATTATTGCATCCCAGCATTGCCTGTGTTCAAATACATTCATGACACTGACCGAACTGAAATATATCGTCGCCGTTGCAAGAGCGAAACACTTCGGACATGCGGCCGAAGCCTGTTACGTCGCGCAGCCTACGCTGTCGGTCGCCATCAAGAAACTGGAAGATGAACTGGGCGTGGTGCTGTTCGAACGGGGCGGCGCCGAAATCTCCGTCACCCCGCTGGGCGCGCAAATCGTCGCCCAGGCCGAGCGCGTGCTGGAACAGACCGCCGCCATCAAGGAACTCGCCAAGCAGAACAAGGACCCGCTGGCCGGCCCGCTGCGCCTGGGCGTGATCTACACCATCGGCCCCTACCTGCTGCCGCCGCTGGTCAAGGGCATGATAGACAAAGTCCCGCAGATGCCGCTGATCCTGCAGGAAAACTTCACCGTGCGCCTGATCGAAATGCTGCGCCAGGGCGAGCTCGACGCCGCCATCATGGCGCTGCCGCTGCCCGAGCACGGCATGGCCATGCAGGCGCTGTACGACGAACCGTTCGTGGTGGCGATGCCGGCCCAGCACCCGTGGGCCAAGCGCCGCAGCATCCCTGCCGACGATCTGAAAACCGAGAACATGCTATTGCTGGGCAACGGCCACTGCTTCCGCGACCAGGTACTGGAAGTATGTCCCGAAATGGCCCGTTTCTCTGCGCCGGGCAATGGCATGCAGCGCACCTTCGAAGGGTCGTCGCTGGAAACCATCCGTCACATGGTGGCCAGCGGCATCGGCCTGACCGTGCTGCCGCGCGCCTCGGTGCCGGACATGGACACCAAGGAAGGCATGTTGCAATTCCGCCGCTTCGACGCGCCGGAACCGTCGCGCCGCGTGGTCATCGTGTGGCGTAAAAGCTTCACCCGCAAGGCCGCCATCGACGCCGTGTGCGAAGTGGTCGCCGCCTGCAACCTGCCAGGCACCACCACCCTCTGCGCCGACGATTAAGCTGGCAGCGCCAGGATTTGCGATAATCCTGATCTTTCCCTACAAGCGGCACTATCCATGAACAAGCTGGAGCTCTACTTTCGCCTGGTCAGGCTGGACAAACCTATCGGCACCCTGCTGCTGTTGTGGCCGACGCTGTGCGCGCTGTGGCTGGCATCCAACGGCAAGCCCAGCCTGGTGCTGGTGCTGATCTTCTCGCTCGGCACGCTGCTGATGCGCTCCGCCGGTTGCGCGATGAACGACTACGCCGACCAGGATATCGACAAGTTCGTCAAACGCACGGCGCAACGCCCCATCACCAGCGGACGCATCAGCGGCAAGGAAGCGCTGGCGATTGCCGGCACGCTGGCGGTGCTGTCGTTCTGCCTGATCCTGCCGCTGAACACGCTGACCAAGCAGCTGTCGGTGGCGGCCGTCATCATCGCCGGCACCTATCCCTACTTCAAGCGCTTCTTCGCGATACCGCAAGCCTATCTGGGCATTGCCTTCGGCTTCGGCATCCCGATGGCGTTCGCGGCGATCCAGAACACGGTGCCGCTGGTGGCGTGGGTACTGTTGCTGGGTAACGTGTTCTGGGCCGTGGCCTACGACACCGAGTACGCGATGGTCGACCGCGACGACGACCTGAAGATCGGCATCAAGACCTCGGCCATCACCTTTGGCCGCTACGACGTGGCGGCGGTGATGCTGTGCTACGCCGTGCATCTGGGCTTGCTGCTGGCCTGCGGCTGGCAGCTGGGCATGGGCCTGTGGTTCGCCGGCGGCGTGGCGGTGGCGGCGGGCATCGCCTGCTATCACTACACGCTGATACGCGGCCGCGAACGCGATCCCTGCTTCTACGCCTTCCGCCACAACAACTGGCTGGGCGCTGCCGTGTTCGCGGGCGTGGTGCTGGACTACGCGCTGCGCTGACGCGGCACGATTGAGACAGCGCAAGGCCGTGGCGCCGGCGCTGCCTACAATGGCTATCCCCCTTCCAATCCGATACGCAACGAGGTCATCATGGATCAGATTCAACAGAACGGAAAAGGCGTGGCCGACAGCCAAGCCGCCAGCGCCGCCGCGCGCGACAAGCTGATGGATGAATTGAAGCACGCCATCGGCGAGGCCGAGGACTGGCTGAAAGACGCCGCCAAAGACCCCGCCCCCAGCTCCGACAGCCGCGCCCGCTTCGACGACACGCTGCGCACCGCCAGGACCGACCTGCGCAAACTGGAAGACAGCCTCGTCGCCCGCAGCCGCAGCGCCGCCGAATCGGCTAACGTCTATGTGCATGACAATCCGTGGAAGTCGGTAGGCCTGGGCGCGGCGATCGGCGTGATCGTCGGGCTGCTGGTAGCGCGGAAGTAGCCGGACTAGAATGAATCAGGACTCCGAGGAGACGTTATGCGACCAGACATTGCTATCAGCAAAACGTTAATGCGACAGGCGCTACAGGCATCAGGACTAAAAAGCGAGCAACAAGCTATAGTGCTTGCCTTGCGCACCTTGATTCGCCTGCATGCACAAGAGCAAATCCGGCGCTGCCGCGGAAAAATGATTTGGGACGGTGACCTGAACGCGATGAGAACCGATCATGATCCTGGTTGATTCCAGTGTATGGATAAGTCACTTTCGCCCTGGTCCACGAACCCACAAAATTGCGCTATTGAACGATAGCTTGCAACGCGAACTCGTACTCATAGGCGATCTCGTTATGATCGAGGTGTTGCAAGGGTTTCGCTACGATAAAGATTTCGAGCACGCAAAAAAACTACTTTCCTCTTTAAAGATGGTTCGTCTCGGTGGAAAGAAAATAGCTATCCAAGCCTCTAAAAATTACCGGGCTCTGCGACAGTTAGGGATCACTCCGCGTAAAACCATAGACACCATCATAGCAACATGGTGCATAGAAAACGGCAGTCACTTACTGCACGACGATCGAGACTTCACGCCATTTTCCCAACACCTTGGCTTACAGGTCTTGGACGCATGATGCGGCTTATCTCAGACTTAGTTTGGCGGCCAATACATCAGACTCCAGCGCTGTCATCCTGGCGCCATGCAGTTTAAGCAGCGACTTCGACGCCGCCAGCAGCCAGGCTTGCGCCAGCCGTAGCGTCGCGCCTTCGCGGTGCGCTTGCGGCAGGCGGATCAGTACCCACGGATGGTCGCGGTAGTGGTCGGTGATGTAGTAGGTCTCCGGCTCCACCATCAGCAGGCGCTCGCGCTCTTCCCACGTGATGCGTATCGCCACCGACTCGCCATCCTCCTTCAAGCGCGCCATCAGCTTGCCTTTGACCTTCAACGCCGGCGTGCCGTACGAGGTCGACTCCTCCACTTCGGGTAGCGCCAGGCCCAGCGCTTTGAAGGCCGCGTAATCCATGTCAGCCGAACGAGCTACACCAGCCGCCGGCCGCCACCAGCTTGCCGGGAAAGATGGCGCAGCCGCCCATGTCGTTCGGGCCGTCCTCGTAGATCTGGCATTTGCTGCACCGGTCGCCGGCCTTGAAATCGGGGAATTTGTGCCCGTCTACCTTGGCGGCGTCAATCACATAGTTGAACTCCTTGGCCAGCGGCTCGTCTTCCTTCAGCGCAACGCGGTCCTCGGCCCAGGCCATGCAGCCCAGCGTCGCAGCGGCCAGGCCCGCGCAGCCGTTCAAAATAAAGATGCGGCGATTCGTCATTTTCTTCCTTTCCGTCGCGGCCGCGCCACATGGCGACGGCCCGATCATGATACGCCGTTGCGGCCGAAAACATACTGCTATACTCAATGTTGCCAAGCACTCTACATTTAATAAAATTAATGAGGGGACGTCATGTACAAGGCCATATCCGCAGTTGTTCTTTGCTGTACGATCGCCGCCTGCGGCAAGTCCGAGGCGCCCGTCTCGGCCGAACAGGCCAGCGCCGGCGCGGCGTTCCAGAAAAAACTGCAGGAGCAGCTGCTCGACGCCAAACCCGGCAGCGTGGTCGAGATACCGGCCGGTACCTATCATCTCACTAGCGGCCTGACGTTGCGCGGCAACGGCGTCACGATACGCGGCGCCGGCATGGACAAAACCATCCTCTCGTTCAAAGGCCAGGTCACCGGGCCGGAAGGCATGCTGGTCTACGCCAGCAACTTCACCATCGAAGGGCTGACCATTGAAGACTCCAAGGGCGATGGCCTGAAGATCAACGACGGCGACAACATCACCATCCGCAAGGTCAAGGTGCAATGGACCGGCGGTTCCAAAGTCACCAACGGCGCCTACGGCATCTACCCGGTCAAGACCAAAAACGTGCTGATCGAAGACTGCGTGGCCATTGCCGCTTCCGACGCCGGCATCTATGTCGGCCAGTCCAACGGCGTGGTGGTGCGCCGCTCGCGCGCCGAGCAGAACGTGGCCGGCATCGAAATCGAGAACACCATCAACGCCGACGTCTACGACAACGTCGCCACCAACAACACCGGCGGCATCCTGGTGTTCAACATGCCCAACCTGTCGCAGCCCGGCCATAGCACGCGCGTGTACAAGAACAAGGTCGAGAAGAACAACCTCGGCAATTTCGCCGCGCGCGGCACGGCCGTGGCCAGCGTGCCGGCCGGTTCCGGCATCGTCATCAACTCCAATTCCAAGGTCGAGATCTTCGACAACGACGTCACCGACAACCAGACCGCCAACGTCATCATCTCCAGCTACCATTCCACCGGCTACTTCACCGAGAAAGGCGTGGCCGCCGGCTACGACCCGTATCCAAAGGCGATCTACGTCTACGGCAACCGCTTCAAGGGCGGCGGCGATTCGCCCGACGGCCTCGATCTGAAGGCGCTGAAGATCGCCATGTACGGCATCGGCGGCCACCTGCCCGACGTGCTGTGGGACGGCTACGTCGACAACAAGCTGCTGGTCAAGGGCGTAATGCCGGCCGAGCAGCGCATCTGCATCCAGGACGGCGTCGAAGTGCTTAACGCCGACGGCCCGAACAAGTACAAGAACCCCAGCAAGGACTCGGCTCCGTTCCGTTGCGAGCTGGCCAAGCTGCCGCCGGTGACGATCGCCCAACTCTCCGCGCAGTCATGATGGTGAGATTGTCCGCAATCGCGTGCGCGCTGATGCTGGCCGCGTGCACGCATCAGCAGGAGCCGGTCAGCTTCATCACGGAAGGCAATCCGGCCAAGTTGAGCGACTGGCATTTGATGGCCGTCTCCGGCGGCCGCCTTAACCTGAACACCGGCGTGGTCCCCTACGATCTGAACACGCCGCTGTTCACCGACTACGCGCACAAGCTGCGCACCGTCTGGATGCCGAAGGGCCAGAGCGCCGTCTACAACGCCGACACCACCTTCGAGTTCCCGGTCGGAACCATCATCAGCAAGACCTTCTACTACCCCAAGGCCGACGGCCCCGCCAAGGCGGTGCTGGCGACCTACGACACCAGCAAGACCGGCGGCGACAAGCTCGATCTGGCCAATGTGCGCCTGATCGAAACCCGCCTGCTGGTGCGCCGTGCCGACGGCTGGATCGCCCTGCCCTATGTGTGGAATGCCGAGCAGACCGAGGCCGTGCTGTCGCGCACCGGCGACCAGGTGCCGCTGGAAGTGGTACATGAAGACCGCAGCCGCAAGCCGCTGACCTATGTGGTGCCGAACGTGAACCAGTGCGCGTCCTGCCACGTGGCGGATGTGAAGTCGCGCCAGTTCCAGCCCATCGGTCCGAAAGCGCGGCATATGAACCGCAGCTACAGCTACGACGGCGTGACCAGCAACCAGCTCGACTACCTGGCCCGCATCGGCTACCTGAGCGGCGTGCCGGCAAACGCCGCGACGGCCGCGCCGCACAACGCCAACTGGCTGGACAAGGGCCAGACGCTGAATGCGCGCGCCCGCGCCTACCTCGACATCAACTGCGCCCACTGCCACAACGACAAGGGCGCTGCCAACACCACGGCGCTGCATCTGAACATGGGGGCGCCGGCCGACCTGCATATGGGGCTGTGCAAACCGCCGGTAGCGGCGGGCGCGGGCACCGGCGGCCATAACTACGGCATCGCGCCGGGCCAGCCGGAGGACTCGATCATGGTCTACCGCTTAAGTTCCGACCAGACCGGCATCATGATGCCGGAACTGGGACGGGGTTCGGTGCACAAGGAAGGCGTGGAGCTGATACGGGCGTGGATCGCCGCGATGAAACAGGGCTGCGGCGGCGCCAGTTAGTTAAGGCGCTGCGCGCTTGTCCTTGAAGAAGGCCCAGGTTTCGTCGGCAAATTCCACATCCCCGTTCTGCTTGCCGAGCACCGCCTGCACCAGCCATGACAGGTTGTGCGCGATGCTAGGCTGTACGTGGCCGGCGTTTTCCATCTTCAGGAATTCGACCTGCGTCCCTTTCGGATCGCTGCCCCAGACATAGCGCACCAGCGCCGTCTTGTCGGAAGCATCGCGATGCGGCAGCTTGGTGATCGTCGGCGTGGACGGCAGCTGCGCCAGCTCGCGCCAGTATTTCACTGAATCCTCCGCGCTCAGGCCGGAGCCACGCCCCGTCAGCAGGAAGTGGCCAACTTCGCCGCCCGCATACGGAGCGATCTTGTCTTCCGTCCCATGCGCCACCAGCACCGGCAAGGCGCGCTTGGGCGCCGCGCACAGATTCTTCGACGGCATCAGCATGCTCGACACGGCCACCGCCGCCAGGCGCGGCCCCATCTCGATCGCCGCACGGTACACCATGCCGCCGCCATTCGAAGCGCCGGACAGATACACACGAGAAGGATCTGCATTGTGCTGCGCGACCGCCTGGTCGATCATCGCGGCGATGAAGCCGACATCGTCGGTCTTGGGATTGGTGGGCGCATCGGCGCGGCAGTCGTTCCAGCCCTGCTTGTCGTCACTGCCTTTCGCGCCATCGGGTGCGATCACCAGCAAGCCTTCACGGTCGGCCACGGCCAGCCAGGCGGCTGCCGGGTCATCGATCTTGCCCTTGCCGAAAGTGAGGTTGGCCGACGCCGCGTGGCCGTGCAGCAGGATCACCAGCGGCAGCTTGCCCGACACCGGCGTCGCCGGTTGCGCCAGCAGATAGTGGCGCGCGCCTTCCGGGCGCTGCACCGTTTCATCAACGATGGTTGCGGCGCCCGCCTGTAGCGCGGTAATGGCTGCAATCAGTGGGAGGTAGCGTGTTACCGTCATCATGCAGCCCTTCGTTTCAGTTTGCGGACCCCAGCTCGTCGCCCATTTCCTTGCCGCGCTGCGCGGCGGCTTTCATCGCGGTGATGATAGCCGACCTGACGCCGCTCTGCTCCATGCTGGTCAGCGCCGCGTAGGTGGTGCCACCCTTGGACGTCACGCGCTCGCGCAGCAGCGATACCGGCTCGCTCGATTGCACCGCCAGCTGCGAAGCGCCGGCGAACGTCGCCAGCGCCAGCTGCCTGCCCTGCTCGGCGTTCAGCCCCATCTCCAGCGCGGCCTGCTGCATCGCCTCGATGAAGTAGAACACATACGCCGGGCCGCTGCCCGACACCGCCGTCACCGCATCGATCTGCGACTCGTCGTCCAGCCACACGGTCGGGCCGACGGCGCGCAGGATATCGTCCGCCGCCTTCTTCTGCGCGGCGGATACACCGGCCGTCGCCGCCATGCCGGTGATGCCCATGCCGATCAGCGCCGGCGTGTTCGGCATGCAGCGTACGATGGCGCCATAGCCGCCCAGCCAGCGCGACAGATCCGCGCCACGGATGCCGGCCGCGATCGACACGATCAGCGGCTGCTTCGCAGGATCGATCAACGGCAGCAGCTGGGCCGCCACTTCGCGCATGCTTTGCGGTTTGACCGCCAGCACGATCACGTCCGCCGCCGACACGGCGGCATCGGCGCCGCTGGCCGTGGTCACGCCGAACTGCTGGTGCAATCGCGTCAGCGCATCCGCGTTCGGATCGGCCACATGGATATTGGCGCCGGCGGTGAGCTTGTTGGCCAGTCCCGCGATCAGGGCGGAGGCCATATTGCCGCCGCCGATAAATGCAATTTTCATCATCAAGCCTTGTTGTAGTTTCGTGAACCAAAAATGGCGCTGCCGACGCGCACGATGGTCGCGCCTTCGACAATGGCGGCACGCATATCCGCCGACATGCCCATCGACAGCGTGTCAAGCGCCAGACCGTCGGCGCGCAGCTGCTCGTACAACACGCGCAGCTGCGCGAAGGCCGCGCGCTGCTGTGCAAAGTCTTCGGCCGGCTCGGGGATCGCCATCAGGCCGCGTAAGGTCAGATTCGGCAGCGCCGCGACCTTGTGGGCCAGCGCTGCCAGTTCCTGCGGGGCGACGCCGCTCTTGCTGGCTTCCCCGCTGATATTCACTTGCAGGCAGATCTGCAACGGCGCCAGGCCTTCAGGGCGCTGCTCGGACAGGCGCTGCGCGATCTTCTCGCGCTCTACCGTGTGCACCCAGTCGAAGTGCTCGGCGATAGGCCGGGTCTTGTTGCTCTGGATCGGGCCGATGAAATGCCACTCCAGCGCCGGCGCCCCGGCCGCCTGCAAGGCCTTGATCTTGTCCACGCCCTCCTGCAAGTAATTTTCGCCGAAGGCGCGCTGGCCGGCCTGCACCGCTTCCAGCACCGCCTCCGGCCCGAAGGTCTTGGACACGGCCAGCAACTGCACCGATTGCGGCGCACGGCCAACATCTTGGGCTGTGGCAACAATAGTCGAGGTGATTGCTTGCAAGTTCTGGGGGATCAGGGACATAATCATCGAGTAAAAATCGTTAGAAACAACGGTTAGCGCCGCAGCGGCGCTTCACCAACGTCAGGCACAGGGATTATAAATGGACATCTCCGAACTTCTCGCATTCTCCGTCAAGAACAAGGCTTCGGACCTGCACCTGTCTGCCGGACTGCCGCCGATGATACGGGTGCACGGCGACGTGCGCCGCATCAACCTGCCGCCGCTGGAGCACAAGGACGTGCACGGCATGATCTATGACATCATGAACGACGGCCAGCGCAAGGCCTACGAAGAGATGCTGGAATGCGACTTCTCGTTCGCGATACCGGGCCTGGCGCGTTTCCGCGTCAATGCCTTCAACCAGGACCGCGGCGCCTCGGCGGTGTTGCGGACGATTCCGTCGAAGATCCTCAGCCTGGAGGATTTGAACGCACCGAAGATCTTCGCCGACTTCGCGCTCAAACCGCGCGGGCTGGTGCTGGTGACGGGGCCGACCGGCTCCGGCAAGTCGACCACGCTGGCAGCGATGGTCAACCACCTCAATGAAAACGAATACGGCCACATCCTGACGATCGAAGACCCGATCGAGTTCGTGCACGAATCGAAGAAATGCCTGATCAACCAGCGCGAAGTGGGGCCGCACACGCTGTCGTTCAACAACGCGCTGCGCTCGGCGCTGCGCGAAGACCCGGACTGCATCCTGGTCGGCGAGCTGCGCGACCTGGAGACCATCCGCCTGGCCTTGTCGGCGGCGGAGACGGGCCACCTGGTGTTCGGCACCCTGCACACCTCGTCGGCGGCCAAGACCATCGACCGTATCGTCGACGTATTCCCTGCCGATGAGAAGGAGATGGTGCGGGCGATGCTATCCGAATCGCTGCAGGCGGTGATTTCGCAGACGCTGTTGAAGACCAAGGACGGCAACGGCCGCGTGGCCGCGCACGAGATCATGGTGGCGACGCCGGCGATCCGCAACCTGATCCGCGAAGCCAAGATCGCGCAGATGTACTCGGCGATCCAGACCGGCAGCAACGTCGGCATGCAGACGCTGGACCAGAACCTGACGGACCTGGTGCGGCGCAACGTCATCAGCTCCGCCGCCGCCCGCAACGCCGCCAAGACGCCGGACAACTTCCCCGGCTAAACCCCGGGGTCAAAACCCCGGGGGTCAAGTCTGACATTTGGACACGGCCTCTGCCGTATGCGCAGCTACGGCAGAGGCCGTGTCCAAATGTCAGACTTGACCCCCACCGTAAAGGACATATCATGGAACGCGACCAGGCCTCCAAATTCATGTTCGACCTGCTGCGTCTGATGACCAGCAAGAAGGGCTCGGATCTGTTCATCACCGCCGGCTTCCCGCCCGCCATCAAGATCGATGGCAAGATGACGCCGGTGTCGTCGCAGGTGCTCACCGCCGCCCACACCATGGACCTGGCGCGCTCCATCATGAACGACAAGCAGACCGCCTCCTTCGAACTGACCAAGGAAGCCAACTTCGCCATCAGCCCCGGCGACCTGGGCCGCTTCCGCGTGTCGGCGTTTGTGCAGATGAGCTCGGTCGGCATGGTGCTGCGGACCATCACCAGCGAAATCCCCAAACTCGAAGACCTCGGCCTGCCCGAGGTGCTCAAGGATGTCGTCATGTCCAAGCGCGGCCTGGTCATCATGGTCGGCGCCACCGGCTCCGGCAAGTCGACCACGCTGGCCGCCATGGTCGGCTACCGCAACGAGAACAGCTACGGCCACATCATCACCATCGAAGACCCGGTCGAGTACGTCCACCCGCACAAGAACTGCATCATGACCCAGCGCGAAGTGGGCGTGGACACCGAAGACTGGGCCGTGGCGCTGAAGAACACGCTGCGCCAGGCGCCGGACGTGATCCAGATCGGCGAAATCCGCGACCGCGAAACCATGGACCACGCGATCGCCTTCGCCGAAACCGGCCACCTGTGCCTGGCCACCTTGCACGCCAACAGCGCCAACCAGGCGCTGGACCGCATCATCAACTTCTTCCCCGAGGAACGCCGCCAGCAATTGCTGATGGACCTGTCGCTCAACCTGAAGGGCATGATTTCGCAGCGCCTGATCCCGCGCAAGGAATCCAAGGGCCGCGCCGTGGCGATCGAAATCATGCTCAACTCGCCGCTGATCTCGGACCTGATCTTCAAGGGCGAAGTCCACGAGATCAAGGAGCTGATGAAGAAGTCGCGCGAGCTGGGCATGCAGACCTTCGACCAGTCGCTGTTCGACCTGCACGAAGCGGATATCATCAGCTACGAAGACGCGCTGCGCAACGCCGACTCCGTCAACGACCTGCGGCTCGCCATCAAGCTTGAAGGCAAGGCCGCCAAAAACCGGGATCTCTCCGCCGGAACCGAACATCTGGGACTCGTCTAACACCATGACCGCCATCTACGATATCAACGCCGACAGCCTCACCGGCGCCCCCGTCAACCTGGGCCAGTACCAGGGCCAGGTCCTGCTGATCGTCAACACCGCCAGCAAGTGCGGCTTCACGCCGCAATACAAGGGCCTGGAAGCCGTCTACCAACAGTTCAAGGACAAGGGCGTGGTGGTGCTGGGCTTCCCCTGCAACCAGTTCGGCGCGCAGGAGCCCGGCCAGGCCGACGAGATCGGCGCCTTCTGCGAAAAAAACTACGGCGTCACCTTCCCGCTGTTCGCCAAGATCGACGTTAACGGGGATAACGCCCACCCGTTGTTTACTAAACTTAAAAAAGAGGCGCCCGGCATACTCGGCACCGAGGGCATCAAATGGAACTTCACCAAGTTCCTGATCCGCAAGGACGGCACTGTCTACAACCGCTACGCCCCGGCCACCAAGCCCGAAGACCTGATCGCCGACATCGAGAAACTGCTGGCGGAATAAGCGCCGCCGGGTGCCTGTCCAAGACAATCTGAAAAAAGAATGAAAACGTTTTCCAAAAAACGTGCTTTAGGTTAATTATTCGGTAATAATGATCTCTGGTCATTTCCAATTATCGAATCAGTCGCCTATGTCGTTGTTTGGAAAACTGTTATCGCACTGGATGCGGATGGGGATGTACTCCCGCTTGTTCGTGCCCATCTTCGCCGTCATCGCCATCGTCGTGGGCGTGCGATACACCCTATTGTTCGACTCCGAAACCGAATACGCCAACGCCCGCTACCAGAAGGACGCGGGCGAATTGGGCGTCTATCTGCACAAGGCGCTGACGCCCGCGCTAAGCACGCCCGACCGCGCCGCGCTCGACAACACGCTGGCCGGCGCCCTGCTGCTGGAGGCCGACCTGGTCTCCGCGCGGCTGGACTATGCCGGCGGCCACCTGGAAGCGCTGCGCAGCGCGCCGCCGGCGCCGGACTACCCGAACTGGTTCCGCCAGCTGAACGGCCTGCAACCGATCAACCGCACCATCTACATCGGCAGCGCCGTGCTGGTGCTGGGCTTCGAACCGACGCTGCCGCTGGCCCAGGTGTGGCGCACGCTGCGCCAGCAGGCGGTGATCTCCATGATCAACATCGCCATCATCTACACGCTGTTGGGCATCATCATCTACGCCAACAAGCGCATGCTGCGGCGCGTGGCCGACACCACCACCCGCTTCCAGAACGGCGACCACGGCGTGCGCCTGCCGGTCACCGGCACGCTGGAGGCGCGCATGCTGGCCGTCACCTTCAACAACATGGCGCAGCGCGTGCAGGCGCTGGTGCACAAGCTGCAGCAAAGCCAGGCAAGACTCAGCGAACAGCTGGAACGCACCTTGCAGGCGCAGGCGCTGCTGCAAGTGGAAAAGGAGCGCATCGAAGTCACGCTGGCCTCGATCGGCGACGCCGTCATCACCACTGACCTGAGTGGCAAGATCGCCACCATCAACGACGTCGCCCAGCAGCTCACCGGCTGGACGGAAGCCCGCGCGCGCGGCATGGAGCTGCACCAGGTCTTCGTGTTGGCGAATAACTTCGGCCAGCATGCGCTGCTCAAGTCGATGGCGGCGGTCTATGCCGGCGGCGAAGTGGTCAAGGTCGGCAACCAGAGCCTGCGCAACCGCATCGGCCAGATCGTCACCGTGGAATACACGGCCAACGCGATCCGCTCGGCGCAGCAAGAAGTGCAAGGCTCGGTGCTGGTGTTCCGCGACGTGACCGAACGCCGCCAGCTGATGCAGCAGATCTCCTGGCAAAGCAACCACGATGTCCTGACCGGCCTGCCCAACCGCGCAGCGCTGGCGGCGCGCTTCGAACAGGAAGTGGTCCGCGCGCGCGAAGAGGATTACCTGCTGGCCGTCTGCCTGTTCGACCTCGATCACTTCCAGCACGTGAACCAGACGCTGGGCCAGGACATCGGCGACGAGATCCTCAAGCAGGCCGCCAGCCGCCTGCACGACTTCGCCGGCCAGCGCCATTACGTGGCCCGCCTGGGCGGCGACGAGTTCGTGCTGCTGCTGCCGGAGATGAACGGCCGCGCCGGCGTCGAACAGGCGCTGGACCGCCTGATGGCGGCGCTGTCGCGCGATTACGTCTGCGACGGCGAGGCGGTGAGCATGTCGGCCAGCGTCGGGGTGGCGGTCTACACCGGCAGCGAGATCAGCGCCGACAGCCTGCTGCGCCACGCCGACCAGGCGCTGTACCAGGCCAAGATCACGGGCCGCAACCGCTATCACTTCTTCGACGCCGACCTGGACGAACAGGTACGTACCCACCACAACCGCCGCACCGAAGTACGCGCCGCCGTGCGCGCCGGCGAACTGCGGCTGTACTATCAGCCGAAACTGGACATGCGCAAAGGCCGCATCGTCGGCATGGAGGCGCTGCTGCGCTGGCAGCATCCGCTGCGCGGCGTGGTCGGGCCGACCGAGTTCCTGCCCATCGTCGAACACAGCGACGTGATCGTCGATATCGGCGAATGGGTGTTGCGCGAAGCGCTGCGGCAGTTGCAGGTGTGGCGCGCGTTCGACGCCCGCTGGGTCATCAGCGTCAACATCGCCGCCCGCCATTTCCAGCGCGCCGATTTCGTCGCCCGCCTGACCGCCATCCTGGCCGAGTTCCCGGACGTGCCGCCGCATATGCTGGAGCTGGAGATACTGGAATCGTCGGCGCTGAGCGACATAGCCCACGTGCGCAGCATTATGCTCGATTGCCAGGCGCTGGGCATCAGCTTCGCGCTGGACGATTTCGGCACGGGGTATTCGTCGATGTCCTACCTGAAGCGGCTGCCGGCGGACATGCTGAAGATCGACCAGAGCTTCGTGCGCAATATGCTGGTGGACCGCGACGACCTGCACCTGGTCAGCGCCGTCATCGGCCTCGCCAAGTCCTTTGGTTTGGGCGTGATCGCCGAAGGCGTGGAGACCATCGAACATGGCGCCATGCTGATGCGGCTGGGTTGCGATCTGGTGCAAGGCTACGGCATCGCCCGGCCGATGCCGGCCGACGACGTGCTGGCCTGGGTCGCCAGTTTCGACACTGCACCGGTGTGGCAGGCCGCCGCGCATCTGCCGCCCATCCTCAGCCTGCACGCAGAACCGGCCGGCGGCACGGCGCAGATGCCCTTATTTGTTCAGGGCTGAGTCGATCAATTCAATCCAGTGCATCACCGGGGTCTCCGTCCCCGATTGCAGGTGCGCGGTGCAGCCGACGTTGGCCGAGACGATGGTGGTGGCGCCGGTGTCGGCCAGGTTGGCCAGCTTGCGGTCGCGCAGCTGCAGCGACAGTTCCGCTTGCAGCAGCGAGTAGGTGCCCGCCGAGCCGCAACACAGATGGCTGTCCGCGCACAGCACCACGTCCACGCCGACCGCGCGCAGCACGCCTTCCACCTTGCCGCGTATCTGCTGGCCGTGTTGCAGCGTGCATGGCGGATGGTAGGCCACGCGCTCCCTGTTGGTGGCTCGACGGCGCAGCGCTTCCTCGAATTCCGGCATCACCTCGCTCAGGTCGCGCGTCAGCGCCGAGATGCGCTGCGCCTTGCCGGCATAGGCCGCGTCGTGCGCCAGCAGGTGCCCGTACTCCTTGACCGTGACGCCGCAGCCCGACGCCGTCATCACGATGGCCTCCACCGCGCCATCCTGCACGTAGGGCCACCAGGCGTCGACGTTGCGGCGCATGTCGTCCAGCGCCGCTTCCTGGTCGTTCAGGTGGTGGCGCAGCGCGCCGCAGCAGCCGGCCTTGGGCGCGACCAGCAACTGCACGCCCAGCGCATCCAGCACGCGGGCCGTGGCGGCGTTGATGTTGGGCGCCATCGCCGGCTGCGCGCAGCCTTCCAGCACCAGCATTTTGCGGGCATGCTCACGCAACGGCCATGCGCCTGCGCCGCGCATCGCCGGAATCTTGTCCTGCATGGCGGGCGACAGCAGCGGACGGAAGATCTGCCCCGCACGCAAGGCCGTCGTGAACACCGCCTTGCGCGGCAAGGCTTCCTTCAACACCAGCCGCTTCATGCGCTCGATGAACGGGCGCTGCACGCGCTCCTCCACCACCTTGCGGCCGATGTCGATCAGGCGGCCGTAGCGCACGCCGGACGGACAGGTGGTCTCGCAATTGCGGCAGGTCAGGCAGCGGTCCAGGTGGGTCTGCGTCTTGGCCGTCACCGGCGCGCCTTCCAGCACCTGCTTGATCAGGTAGATGCGGCCACGCGGGCCATCCAGCTCGTCGCCCAGCAGCTGGTAGGTCGGACAAGTAGCGGTGCAGAAGCCACAGTGGACGCAGGCGCGCAGGATGGCGTCGGCCTCCGCGCCTTCGGGAGTGTTCTTGATGAAGTCGGCGAGATTGGTTTGCATACGCGCTATCCGTACATGCGGCCGGGATTGAAGATCCCCGCCGGGTCGAAGGCCTGCTTCAGCCTCTGGTTGATCCGGGCCACGGCCGGCGCCAGCGGATGGAATACGCCGACATCCTTGTCCGCGCCGCGGAACAGCGTCGCATGGCCGCCGGCCGCCGCTACGGTGCGGCGTATGGCGGCCGCCTGTTCGGCATCAACGGTATCCGCCTTGAGCCAGCGCTGCGCCCCGCCCCAATCGATCAGCTGCTCGCCGCCCAAGATGATGGCGCTGGCCGCCGGCGGCACCGACAGCCGCCACAAGCTGCCGCCGTCGAAATAGCCGTGCGTCTGGTCGCGCAGCGAGGCCCAGAACGCCGCAGCATCGGCCAGGGGCACGCCACCCAGCTTGCGTTGTGCCGCGACCACCGCAGCCTCCGCGCCGGACAGGCGCAGCGACAGCACGCCCTGGCGCCAGCAACTGGCCGATATCGGCAGCGGCTGGCCGGCCCATTCGTTCAGGCGGCGCAGCGCATCGATCTCGCTCATCTCGAAGCGCAGGCTGGCCTCGCACACCGGCACCGGCAGCACCTTGAGCGACACTTCCAGTATCAGCCCCAGCGTGCCGAGCGAACCGGCCAGCAGGCGCGATACGTCGTAGCCGGCCACGTTCTTCATCACCTGGCCGCCGAAGCGCAACGCCTCGCCGTGGCCGTCCATCAGCACCGCGCCGAGTACGAAATCGCGCACCGCGCCTGCACTGGCGCGGCGCGGGCCGGACAAGGCGCTGGCGACCACGCCGCCGATGGTCGATGCGGCGCCGTGGCGCGGCGGCTCGAAGGCCAGCATCTGATGGTGCTGCGCCAGCAGCGCCTCGATCTCGGCCAGCGGCGTGCCGCAGCGCGCGGTGATGACCAACTCGGTCGGCTCGTAGGCGACGATGCCGGCGTAGGCGCTGGTATCGAATACTTCGCCTTGCAAAGCCTGGCCATACCAGTCCTTGGTGCCGCCGCCGCGCAGGCGCAGCGGCGTGCCTGCGGCGGTGGCGGCGCGAATGCGGGCGCCGAACTGCGCGGCGATGTCGGAATGGGAACCTGTGCTCATGTCGCTCCCTTAAAAACGCGGCAAATGGGAGAACGGCAGCATACCGCCGCTGACGCGCATCTTGCCGAATTCGGCGCAGCGGTTCAGCGTTGGGATGGCCTTGTCGGGATTGAGCAAGCCGGCCGGATCGAAGGCGCGCTTGACCGAGAAGAAGGCCTCCAGCTCGGCCGGCGCAAACTGCACGCACATCGAGTTGATCTTCTCGATGCCCACGCCATGCTCGCCGGTGATGGTGCCGCCCACTTCCACGCACAAGGCGAGGATCTCGGCGCCGAAGGCTTCGGCGCGTTCGAATTCATCGGGGATGTTGGCGTTGAAGAGGATCAGCGGATGCAGGTTGCCATCGCCCGCGTGGAACACGTTGGCGCAGCGCAGGCCATACTTGGTCTCCATCTGCGCTATCCCTTCCAGCACCTGTCCCAGGCGCTTGCGCGGGATGGTGCCGTCCATGCAGTAGTAGTCGGGCGAGATGCGGCCCGCCGCCGGGAAGGCGTTCTTGCGGCCGGACCAGAACTTGAGCCGCTCCGCCTCCGTCTGCGACACCGCGATGGCACTGGCGCCGGCCGTGTTCAGCACCGCCGTCATGCGGGCGATTTCCTCCTCCACTTCCTCGATGGTGCCATCGGCCTCGCACAGCAGGATGGCGGCGGCCTCGGTGTCGTAGCCCGCCTGCACGAACGGCTCGACCATGCGCGACGAAGTCCGGTCCATCATCTCCAGCCCGGCCGGGATGATGCCGGCCGCGATCAGCGCCGCCACCGCGTGGCAGCCCGCCACCACCTCGTCGAACGAGGCCATGATGACGCGCGCGGTGGCCGGCTTGGGCACCAGCTTGACCGTTACCTCGGTGACGATGCCCAGCATGCCCTCGGAGCCGATGAACACCGACAGCAGGTCCAGTCCCGGCGCGTCGAGCGCTTCGCCGCCCAGTTCCACCACGTCGCCGTCTATCGTCACCATGCGCACGCGCAGCACATTGTGCACGGTCAGGCCGTATTTAAGGCAGTGAACGCCGCCGGAATTCTCGGCCACGTTGCCGCCGATGGTGCAGGCGATCTGCGACGATGGATCGGGCGCGTAGTACAAGCCATGCTGCGCCGCCGCTTCCGATATCGCCAGGTTGCGCACGCCCGGCTGCACCACGGCGCTGCGCGAATAGGCGTCCATGCGTACGATGCGGTTCAGGCGCGCGGTCGACAGCACCACGCCGTCGGCGATGGGCATGGCGCCGCCGGACAGGCCGGTGCCGGCGCCACGCGGCACGATCGGCACATTCAGTTCGCGGCAGACCTTCAGCACGGCGACGATCTGCGCCTCGCTATCGGGCAGCACGACGATCATCGGCAGCTGGCGGTAGGCGGCCAGGCCGTCGCATTCGTAGGGGCGGGTGTCTTCCGGCGCGGACAGGATGGCGCGCTCCGGCAGCACCTGCTGCAGCGCGGCTGCGACCTGCGCGCGACGGGCGGCGATATCGGCCAATACGGCCCGTTCGGGAGTGGCAGTGTTCATGGAGCGGGCACCTGGAAGCACTTGGTCAGGCATCGATTGTAAGCACAAACGCCCCGCAGGACGAAATACCCGACTAAACTGTTGTATTCTTCCGAGCGCGACTCATCTACTTTAGGAATCAATATGGGCAACCGACTCTCCAAAATCGCCACCCGCACCGGCGACGGCGGCACCACCGGCCTCGGCGACGGCAGCCGCACCGACAAGGACAGCGTGCGTATCGACTCGATCGGCGAAGTCGATGAACTGAACTCCCACATCGGCCTGCTGCTGTGCGAAGACATGCCGGCCGACCTGCGCGAGGAACTGGTCACCATCCAGCACGATCTGTTCGACCTGGGCGGCGAATTGTGCATCCCCGGCTACCAGATGATCACCGAGACGCATGTCGAGCGCCTGGACGCGCTGCTGGCCAAGTACAACGCCACGCTGCCGGCGCTGACGGAATTCATCCTGCCGGCCGGCTCGCGCGCGGCCTCGCAGGCGCACGTGTGCCGCACCGTGTGCCGCCGCGCCGAGCGCGCCATCGTCACGCTGGGCAAGGCCGAAACCATCCACGAGCATCCGCGCCAGTACGTGAACCGTTTGTCGGACCTGATGTTTGTGCTGTCGCGCGTGTTGAACCGCTACGCCGGCGGCAGCGACGTGCTGTGGCAGCACGAGCGCAAGCGCGGCTAGGGCGCCTTGCAGGCGCAATCCGATATAAACGGTTTATATCATTGCGCTGCGTAACCCGGAAGGCGCGCGATCTCCGCGGCCAGATGGTCGAGCAGCAGACGCGCGCGCAGCGGCTGGTAGCGGCGCGACGGCGACAGCAGATGCAGCGGCTGGGGCCTCCCTTGCCATTCGGGCAGTACCCGCACCAGTTCGCCGCTGCCGAGCAGGTCCTGCACCAGCCACAACGGACACAAGCCGATGCCGCCGCCGGCCGCCAGGCTTTCGCGGATCGCCAGCGCGCTGTTGACGCGATAGCGGCCGCGCGTCTGGACGCTTGCCACTTGTTCGCCGCGCTGCAACGTGAGCAAGTCGCCGTCGGCCAGCCAGGCGAAACGGATGTAGTCGAAGCGCGCCAGATCCTGCGGCCGCCCCGGTTCGCCGTGCGTTCCCAGATATGCCGGCGCCGCCACCAACTGTCGCGGCGACACTCCCGCCAGCCGCGCCACCGCGTCGGGCGGCAATTCATGCCCCTGGCGCACCGCGACGTCGACGCCGTCCTTGACCAGATCGACCATGCGGTCGTCGAGTATCAGCTCGATCTCGACCTGCGGGTAGCGCGCCATGAACGTCGCCAGCAAGGCGTTCAGGCGGAACTGGCCAAACGCGGACGGCGCGTTGACCCGCACCAGCCCAGCCGGCGTGTCGGTCTGGCCGCGCGCCTCAGCCACCGCTTCCTGATAAGCGGCCAATACACCCAGCGCTCGCTGGTAGAAGCGGCTGCCCTGCGGGGTCGCTTGCAGGCTGGTGGTGCTGCGGTCGAGCAGGCGCACGCCGAGTTCGCGCTCCAGCGCGGCCATCAGCTTGCTGACTGTGGGCTGGCTGGTGCCCTCCTCGCGCGCCACGGCGGACAAGCTGCCCAACTCCACGGCCCGCACAAAACAACGCAGCGAACGGATGGTATCCATAACAACCTTATTCGATATTTGAATAGAGTATAGTCAATTTCACCATCTTCCGCGCAATTCGCGAATGACTTATCGTGGGCTCCTCATTTTCCAGGAGCCCATCATGAACAAGTTTATCGTCGCCGTACTGGCAGCCGCATTCATCGCTCCGTTGCATGCGGCGGAAAACTGGGTTGCCAGCTGGCAGGCCAGTCCGCACGCAGCGTGGCCCAGCGGAGATTTTGCGCTGCCGACAGGCTTGCCCCGGACCTTGGCGCAGCAGACCGTGCGCGAAACGGCGCGCATCAGCGTTGGCGGCCGGCGCGTCCGCATCGTGCTGTCCAATCGCTACGGCAGCGAGCCGCTGGTGATCGGCGAAGCACATGTGGCGCGCGCCGCAGGGGCGGACGGCGGCATCGTGCCCGGCACCGACCAGGCGTTGACCTTCGGCGGCCGGCGCGGCACCGTCATTCCGGCAGGGGCGCCGGCGCTCAGCGACGCGCTGGAGCTGCCCCTGGCGCCATTGGAAAAACTGGCGGTCAGCGTCTACCTGCCGCAGAAAACGCCGCTCGACACCTTGCACTGGGGCGCCCAACAAACAGGCCATATCGCCGCCGGCAACGCCGTGGCCGCCGCCGCGCTGCCCGGCGCAAGCCCGCTGCACGGCCGCGCCCTGCTGGCCGGGATCTGGGTCGATGCGGCGGCTCCCACGCGCGCGGTGGTCGCATTCGGCGACTCCATCACCGACGGCAATGGCTCGACGCCCGACAAGGACCGGCGCTGGCCCGACTATCTCGCCGGACGCCTCAGCGCGGACGGCGTGGCCGTGGTCAACGCAGGCATCTCCGGCGCGCGCCTGCTGGGCGACCGCATGGGCGCCAACGCCGCCGCCCGTTTCGAGCAGGACGTGCTGGCGCAGCCCGGCGTGCACACGGCGGTGGTGCTGATGGGGATTAACGATATCGGCTGGCCGCAAAGCGCGTTCGCGCCGCAGGAAGCGCCGATGACGGCGGAGCGCATGATCGCCGCATACCGGCAGCTGATCGCGCAGGCGCGCGCGCGCGGCGTGCGCATCGTCGGCGGCACGCTGCTGCCGTTCGAGGGCGCGCTGCAAGGCACGCCTTTCGCCGGCTACTACACGCCGGCCAAGGACGCGGTGCGCGGCGAGGTCAATCAGTGGATCAGGGAAAGCGGGGAGTTTGACGAGGTGGCCGATTTCGACGCGCTGCTGCGCGACCCGAAGCGCCCGTCACGCATGCAGCCGCGCTATGACAGCGGCGACCACCTGCATCCGGGCGACGCCGGCTATGCGGCAATCGCCCACAGCATCGGCCGTTATTGACGACCAGGCGCGGCTAAGCAGCTCTAAACGGCTTAACGGTCGGACTGGAACAGCAGCGCCATCCCCTTGGCCATGCTGAGGCGCGAGGCGCTGGCCGGATAGGCTCCGGCCACCAGCGCAAGCTGGTCGCCGTCGGACAGCTTGCGGTAGAAGCTGACCATGTCGGCGGCCGGCCAGCCGGCGCGGTGCGCCAGCACCATGCCCAATTGGTCGGCCTCGGATTCCTGCAGGCTCGATAGCTTGGACAGCCGTATCTGCACCGACACGTCGCTCTCCAGCCGCTCCAGCACCACCTCCACCGGCACCGCCGGGTAACGGTTCAGGAATAGCGCTTCCGACAAGGTTTCGCGGTGATGTTCGGCCACGGCGTGGGCTACCTCATGAGCCAGCAGGGTCGCCAGCTCGCCATCGTTCAATGCCAACTGGCGCACGAAGGCGCTGCCCACCAGGATCTTCCCGCCCGCCATGCAGATGGCGTCGACTTCGGTGTCGCTGGTCGTATGGAATTCCCATTGCCAGGCTGCCGCTTCCGGCTTCAGCGCCGCGGCGGCGCGTATCAGGCCGGCGCCTATGGCTTGCAGGCGCGCCAGCAAGGCACGGTCGTCGTCCAGGCGTCCGGCGGCGGCCAGTTCGACCACGCGGTCGATATAGCGGTCTTCCACCGTGCTGGCCACTTCCTCGGCGCTGAAGCTCAACTCCTGCGCCCTGCCCGACTCAGGCACCTGCGCGCCCGCCGTCCCACAGGCGAACAGCAAACCGGCAAACAGGGAGGCGGCGGCGTTCATGGCGATATAAACCGAATAAACTGTTTATACCAATATAGGTCGCATTATTGCGCCAGGCAAGAAAAAAGCCGCCCGGAGGCGGCTTTGAGCGTAACAGCAACGGTATTTAGCCGTTGTTGACCACCAGGCGCGGCTCGGCGGCTGCGTGGCGCGCCTTGATCGAGGCGGTGATGCCGGCGGCGTCCAGGCCCACGCTGGCCAGCAGCTTGGCCGGGTCGCCATGGTCGATGAACTTGTCCGGCAGGCCGAGCATCTGCAAAGGCTTGACGATGCCTTCGGCGGCCAGCGCCTCAGCCACGGCGGCGCCTGCGCCGCCCATGATGCAGCCCTCTTCCACCGTCACCAGGTAGTCGTGATCGGCCGCCAGCTGCTTGACCAGTTCCACGTCCAGCGGCTTGACGAAGCGCATATTCGCCACGGTGGCGTCCAGCGTCTCGCCTGCGGCCGTGGCCGGAGCCACCATCGAGCCGAAGGCCAGGATGGCGATCTTCTGGCCCTTGCGCTTGATTTCGCCCTTGCCGATTTCTATCGTGGTCAGCTCCGGCTGGATCGCCGCGCCGGCGCCTGCACCGCGTGGATAGCGGATCGCCGCCGGTCCCTTGTAGTGGTAGCCGGTGCTCAGCATCTGGCGGCACTCGTTTTCGTCCGAAGCTGCCATCACCACCATGTTCGGGATGCAGCGCAGGTAGGCCAGGTCGTAGTTGCCGGCGTGGGTGGCGCCGTCCGCGCCCACCAGGCCCGCGCGGTCCAGCGCGAAGGTCACGTCCAGGTTTTGCAGCGCCACGTCGTGGATCAGCTGGTCGTAGCCGCGCTGCAGGAAGGTGGAGTAGATCGCCACCACCGGCTTCAGGCCTTCGCAAGCCAGGCCGGCGCCGAAGGTCACTGCGTGCTGCTCGGCGATGCCGACGTCGAAGTAGCGGTCAGGGTATTCCTGCTCGAAGCGCACCATGCCCGAACCTTCGCGCATGGCCGGCGTGATGCCGACCAGCTTCTTGTCGGCGGCGGCCATGTCGCACAGCCAGTTGCCGAAGACGTCGGTGTAGCTCATCTTGCCCGGCGCGGCGGCCGGCTTGATGCCTTCGGCCGGATTGAATTTCGGCGTGCCGTGGTACAGCACCGGCTCCGCTTCGGCCAGCTTGTAGCCCTGGCCCTTCTTGGTGACGACGTGCAGGAACTGCGGACCCTTGAGCTGCTTGATGTTTTGCAGCGTAGGCACCAGCGATTCGAGGTCGTGGCCGTCGATCGGGCCGATGTAGTTGAAGCCGAATTCCTCGAACATCGTGGCGGGCACCACCATGCCCTTGGCGTGTTCTTCCAGGCGCTTGGCCAGTTCCAGCACCGGCGCAGGCAGTACCGACTTGCCGACGTTCTTGGCGGCGGCGTAGAACTGCCCCGACATCAAGCGCGCCAGGTAGCGGTTCAGCGCGCCCACCGGCGGCGAGATCGACATGTCGTTGTCGTTCAGGATCACCAGCAGGTTCAGGTCTTCCTGGACGCCGGCGTTGTTCAGCGCTTCGAAGGCCATGCCGGCCGTCATCGAGCCGTCGCCGATCACGGCGATCGCGTGGCGGTGCTCGCCCTTGATCTTGGCTGCCTGCGCCATGCCCAGCGCCGCCGAGATCGAGGTCGACGAGTGCGCGGTGCCGAAGGTGTCGTATTCGCTTTCGTCGCGCTTCGGGAAGCCGGAGATGCCGCCCAGCTGGCGCAGCGTGTGCATGCGTTCGCGGCGGCCGGTGAGGATCTTGTGCGAATAGGTCTGGTGGCCCACGTCCCACACGATGCGGTCGTGCGGCGTGTTGAACACGTAGTGCAGCGCCACGGTCAGTTCGACCGTGCCCAGGTTGGACGACAGGTGGCCGCCGGTCTTCGAGACCGAATCCAGCAGGTAGCTGCGCAATTCATGCGCGAGCGGCGTCAGCTGGGTGCGCGCCAGTTTGCGCACATCCGCTGGTGAGTCTATGTTTTCGAGCAATTTCATTTATGCCTTCCGCTGCACGATCAAATCCGCGAGTTCGCGTAACCGCAGAGCTTTTTCTCCAAACGGCGCGAGCGCTGCGTGCGCGTCGAGCCGCAATTTTTGCGCCAGGGCGCGCGACGGTTCCAGACCCAGGATCGAGACATAGGTCGGCTTGTTGTCGGCGGCGTCCTTGCCGGCGGTCTTGCCCAGCGTGGCCGAATCGGCCGTGGCGTCGAGCACGTCGTCCACCACCTGGAAGGCCAGGCCGATGGCGCGCGCGTAGTCGTTCAGCGCCTGCAATTCGGCCGGTTCCAGATCCTTGCCGGCCAGCGCGCCCAGTACCACCGCGGCGCGCAGCAGCGCACCGGTTTTCAGCTGGTGCATCTGCTCCAGCTGTTCCAGCGTCAGGCTCAGGCCGACGCTGTCGAGATCGATTGCCTGGCCGCCGCACATGCCGGCCGAGCCGGACGCGTGCGCCAGCAGGCGCAGCATCGCCACCTGGCGTGCGGCGGGGATGCTGTCCGCCTCGGACAGCACCAGGAAGGCCTGCGATTGCAGCGCGTCGCCGACCAGCAGCGCGGTCGCTTCGTCGTAGGCCACGTGCACCGTCGGCTTGCCGCGGCGCAGTTCATCGTCGTCCATGCACGGCATGTCGTCGTGCACCAGCGAATAGGCGTGGATCATTTCCACTGCGGCGGCGGCGCGGCTCAGGATGGCCGCGTCGGCGCCGAACAGGGCGCCGGCCGCGTACACCAGCAGCGGACGCACGCGCTTGCCGCCACCCAGCAGCGCGTAGCGCATCGCTTCGTGCAGCTTGGCCGGGACCACGGTGGGGGCTGGCAGGAAACCGGATAAATCGTTTTCCGATGCCGCCTGCACGGTTTTCATCCAGTCGTCGAAGGCGCCGTTCATTGCTCGGCCTCGCCGGCTTCGGCGAAGGGCTTGAGCATGTCGCCCTCCAGCACCTTGACCTGGGATTCCACTTTTTCCAGCTGGGCGGCGCAGAATTTCACCAGCTCCGAGCCGCGCGCATAGGCGGCCACCGAAGCTTCCAGCGGCAGTTGGCCTGCCTCCATTTGGGCAACCAGCTGCGCCAGCTCCGCCATCGCTTCTTCAAACGAGACGGGGGCGGCGGCGGTCGCGTCGGCAGTTAATTTCTTAGACATAGTTGGTCAAATTTTTCCAAGCAATACAGGCGTGCGAAATGCCAAAAACACCATACAACTAGCGAGGACGCAGTGTAACCCTATATTTTAGAGCAAACCACCTGATCCGGTGAGACTAAAGAGAATGTGGCGGGGGCCAAAACGGCTGAATGGCATATCCGCAACGTTGCTGATGTTACAATTAAATCTTTTGCAATTAGGAAAACCCATGCCTTCCTTACTCCGATTTTCAATATTTCCCGCGCTGCTGTTCGGCTTAGGCGTGTCGCAGCTGGCGCACGCGGCAACCTTTCCCACAGAGGTGATTTTCGAAGCGGAACCCGGCACTGCGCCAACGCTATGGGTGAGCACTAACAATCCGGCGCTCGAACCATCCACGCAATACCTGGTGGTCACTGGCAAACCCGATCAAGCCCTGCCCAGCCGCAGCTCCGCCGATGAGCTCACCTACACCATCGACGTGAAGAGCGAGGGAGATCATAAAATCTGGCTGCGCGTATTGGCACCCGCCGGCTGGAGCGATTCCTTTCATGTGGCGATAGATGACAACAACGACTACCAGCAATACTGGGTCCCGGTGTCATCAGCCTGGCAATGGCTACCCGTTAAGTCCGGCAAGCTGACGGTCGGGCTGCACAAGCTGAAGATCAAGTATGCGGAATCAGGATTGGGGCTGGATCGGCTGCTGGTGACCAAACGCTTGGATTTCGTGCCCCATGGCCTGGGTGAAAATCCCACGGTGTACAACTCCATGCCCGCCAATCCTTACCCGGCCCCCACGGTACTGCCACCGGCCGAACATCCGCGCCTGTTTGTACGCAGCACCGACCTGCCTCTGCTGCGCGAGCTCGAAACGGAATCGAACACCGCGCCGGGAATAGAGTACACGCAACTGAAGGCAGCCTGGCGCCGTCTGCGGGACAATGCCGCGACAAATCCCAACGGCGTGCTGCCGACGCAACCGACGCCGCCCACCGATCCAAACAAAGTCCAGAAAGCACTGGACGATTATTGCGTCGGCACGGCCCGCCCCGCCATCCAGGCCAAGGCCTTGAGCTCTCTTGTCGACAGCAACGCGACCAGCGGCCAGCAGGCGATCAATATGATGAATGCGTATTGGGAGGTCTGCAAATCACCGAATAGCCGCACCATCGGCGAGGGCATTACGCTCATGGCCATGGTCTACGACTGGGCGTATCCGCTGCTCAGCACGGAGCAAAAGACCGCATTCATCGAACGCTTTATGGCGCTGGCCCCCGGCATGGAATTCGGCTTCGCGAAAACAGATAACCAAGGGGCAGTGGTCGGCCACGGCAGCGAAGCACAGCTGATGCGCGATCAACTGAGCGCTGGCGTGGCGTTCTACGACGAAGCCCCACAAATCTATCAGATTACCGCCGGCCGCTTCTTCCGGGACTTTGTCGCACCGCGCAACTTCGCGTACGCAGCGGGCGCGCATCATCAAGGCGACTCGTACGGCCCATATCGCTACTCATGGGACATGTTTGCATCGTGGATCTTCCGCCGCATGGGCGCTGGCGACGTCTTCGACGCCAGCCAGCAATCGGTCCCGTATCAATGGCTGTACATCCGTCGTCCTGACGGACAGCTGATGCGCGACGGGGACAGCTATCAATCCGTTTATACGAAATTCCGCACATACTGGACCGAGCCCAATGCGTATATGCTGCCTGGATCCTATTACAACGATCCGTATATCAAACATGAATTTGCACAGCAACTGTCCGCCCTGGGTTCGGCGGACAGCCTGAAGTCCAACGATATCTGGCAAGTCCTGTTCAGCAATCCTCGGCAAAACGCCACGCCGTCAAAAGCCCTGCCGTTGAGCAGATATTTTGCCGATCCTGCGGGATTGATGGTCGCCAGAACCGGATGGACCGACAGCGTTGTCGCCCAGCAGAGCTCCCCGGTGGCCATCGCCACGATGAAAGTGGGCAGCGTCCGCTTTGCCAACCACCAGCACCTCGACGCCGGCCACTTCCAGCTGTACTACAAAGGGCCGCTGGCCATCGATTCGGGCCTCTACGAGGGCAAATCCATCGATGGAAAAACAAGTTTCGGTGACGGCAGCCCCCACGACTCGAACTACCACAAGCGCACCATCGCGCATAACGCCATGCTGGTTTTCGATCGCGCGGAAACCTGCGTCAACGCCGATTCGAATGACGGCGGCCAGCGCTGCGTCGTAACGGAGCCGGCGACGCTGACGGCCCTACTCGCCCCTCAAAATGGCTACATCACCGGAAGCAGTCAGGACAGCCACATCGGTCCCGACAGCGAAACGCCGGACTACAGCTATTTAAAAGGTGACATCGCCAAAGCCTATACATCCAAGGTCGTCAATTACACGCGCTCGTTCGTGTTCCTCAACCTGAAAGACAAGCAGCATCCGGCTGCATTGATCGTGCTCGACAAGATCAAGTCCTACAGCTCCGGCATGAAAAAGACATGGCTGCTGCACAGCGAGCAGGAGCCCTCCATCGCCGGCGACACCGTGACCATTCTGCGCAATACCAACGGCTATAACGGCAAGCTGATTAACCGCACCATCTTGCCGGCCGGCGCGTCGATCAGCAAAGTCGGTGGCAGCGGGAATGAATTCAGCGTGTTCAGCCGCAGCACGGGGACCAACATCAACTACCCCATCGTCGTTACCGACCCGGCCAACAGCAACGAGCCCGGCGCATGGCGCATCGAGGTATCGCCAGCCACCGATGCCGAAGCGGACATCTTCCTCAACACGATGCAAGTGATGGACGCGGACAGCGCGCAGCCTGCGCTGGCTACGGCCGCCATCGCCTCGGATGAGCTGAGCGGTGTGCAGATCGGCAACCGGGCGGTACTGTTCTCCAAGACGCAGGACTACATCGCCAGCAAGGCTGGCTTTATCCTGCCCCCCTCCCGGAGCGCGGTGCGGGTGCTGGTTACCGACCTGGCGGCCGGATACTGGTCTATCAACAAGGACAATGTTACTGGCGACGTCCAATATGAGGTGAAAAGCGGCCAAGGGGTGCTGTACTTCGATGCCGGCACCGGAGGGAAGTACACGCTGAGCAGGGCTGACACCAGGACCTTGCCGGCGCCTCCGCCGTTACAGAGCTTGCCACTAGCAGATTAACCGGCCGCGTGCCGGGAATCAGCAGTTCGGGCGGCCCAAGGGCCGCCTTTTCATTTAAACAATCAAACTTACGCTTTCCGGCGAGGTCAGGAGAGGTCAAAACGCGGTATAATCTCCGGTTCTGTCCGAAATACCATTTTCAACGAATTGAATTCAGGTCTTTACGGATTCTGTCTCTCTTTGGTTTGATGTACATATTAAGGGGGGTTGGGATGTCCGATCTGGGTACCCACGCCAAGCTGGCGCGTTCAAACGCGCAACTTCCGGTTGACGTCTATTTTGACGAAGCGCTACTGCAGCGAGAAATGCAGCAATTATTCCAGGCCGGCCCGCGCTATATCGGGCACGAGCTGATGGTGCCGAATACCGGCGATTTCGCGACCCTCGTCTCCGAAGATGAAGGGCGTATGCTGGTGCGCAACGCAAACGGGCTGGAAGTGCTGTCCAACGTCTGCCGCCACCGCCAGGCGCTGATGTTCAACGGCCGCGGCAACGCCAACAACATCGTCTGCCCGCTGCACCGCTGGACCTACGACCTCAAGGGCGAGCTGATCGGTGCGCCGCACTTCCCGGAAACGCCCTGCCTGAACCTGCCCAAGACCAAGCTGCAAAGCTGGAACGGCCTGCTGTTCGAGCAGAACGGCTACGACGTCATGGACAAGCTCAAGGACCTGTCGGTGACCAAGGACCTGGATTTCTCCGGCTATATGTTCGACCACGTCGAAGTCCACGAGTGCAACTACAACTGGAAGACCTTCATCGAGGTCTATCTGGAGGACTATCACGTCGAGCCCTTCCACCCGGGCCTGGGCGGCTTTGTCAGCTGCGACGACCTGCGCTGGGAATTCGGCCGCGACTACAGCGTGCAGACCGTGGGCGTCAACAAGGGCTTGCAGAAGTCCGGCTCCGAGATCTACAAGCGCTGGCAGGAGCAGGTGCTCAAGTTCCGCGGCGGCGAACCGCCGCCGTACGGCGCGATCTGGCTGACGCTGTATCCGAACATCATGGTCGAATGGTATCCGCACGTGCTGATAGTCTCGACCCTGTGGCCGGACGGCCCGCAGCGCACCAAGAACGTGGTGGAGTTCTACTACCCCGAAGAGATCGTGCTGTTCGAGCGCGAGTTCATCGAGGCGGAACGCGCGGCCTACATGGAAACCTGCGTCGAGGACGACGAGATCGCCCAGCGCATGGACGCCGGCCGCAAGGCGCTGATGAAGCGCGGCACCAGCGACGCCGGTCCTTACCAGTCGCCGATGGAAGACGGCATGCAGCACTTCCACGAGTGGTACCGGGCCAATATCGAGCTCTAGGAAAACGATGCAGTCACTTTGGATGTTGTTTGCCAGTTTCATGTTCGCCGCCATGGGGGTGTGCGTGAAGCTGGCCTCGGAGGAGTTCTCCACATCCGAAATCGTGATGTACCGTGGTGTGGTCGGCGTGGCCGTGCTGTTTTCCATCATCAAACTTCAAGGCGGCAAATTCACCACCACCATGCCGGGCGCCCATCTGTGGCGCGGGCTGGTCGGCGTGGTGTCGCTGTGGCTGTGGTTCTACGCCATCGCCAAGCTGCCGCTGGCCACCGCCATGACCCTCAACTACATGGCGCCGATCTGGATCGCCGTCTGGCTGTTCGCGATGGGCTGGTGGCATGCCAAGAACCAGGTCAAGTGGCCGCTGCTGGCGGCGGTCGGCATGAGCTTTGTCGGCGTGACGCTGCTGCTGCAACCGGCCTTCCATGCGAATCAACTGACACCGGCGCTGGTCGCGCTCAGCTCCAGCGTGCTGTCGGCCATGGCCTATATGCAGGTGCGCAAGCTGGGCCTGGCGGGCGAGCCTGAGAACCGCGTGGTGTTCTACTTCTCGGTGATGAACCTGGTGGCCGGTATCGCCGGCAATTTCGTGTTTGCCGGCGACCAGGGCGCGGTATGGCATCCGATCCACACCATGCACGGCGGCCTGCTGTTGCTGGGCATAGGCATCTGCGCCACCAGCGCGCAGATCGCCATGACGCGCGCCTATCGCCTGGGCCAGACGCTGGTGGTGGCCAATCTGCAGTACACCGGCATCGTGTTTTCCAGCGTGTGGGGCGTGCTGGTGTTCGGCGACGTGTTCAGCTGGCACAGCTGGGTGGGCATAGGCGTGATACTGGTGTCCGGCGTGGCCGCAACGTTTTACAATACGCGTAACACCGAGCGCGGTAAGGCGATAGCCAGTACCGATCCGATAGCCAGCGAAGTCTAAGGAAACCCGGAATATGCACACCACTCTGATCGGCGCAGCCGAACTGTCCCAGCACCTGACCGACGACAATTGGGTGATACTCGATTGCCGCCATGACCTGATGAATCCGAACGCGGGCCGCGACGGCTTTGCCATCGGCCATATCCAGAACGCGCAGTTTGCAAACATCGATACCGACCTGTCGGGCGCCAAGCAGGGTGCGGACGGCAAGTTCCGTGGCCGTCATCCGCTGCCGGAGCGCGCGGCGCTGATCGACACGCTGCGCGGCTGGGGCATCAACGACGACACGCAGGTGGTGGCGTATGACGCGCACGGCGGCATGTTCGCGGCGCGCTTGTGGTGGCTGCTGCGCTGGGTGGGGCATCCGGCGGTGGCGGTGCTGGACGGCGGCCTGGCCGCGTGGCAGTCGCAAGGCTTGCCGATGGTGACGGCCGAGGCGCCACGCGCACGCGGTGGCATCAGCGAGCGGGCTTCGCTGGTGGCGACGGTGTCGGTGGAGGATGTGGTGGTCAACCTGGCCACGCAGGCGCGCACCGTGGTCGATGCCCGTGCGGCCGACCGCTATCGCGGCGAGAACGAGACCATCGATCCGGTCGGCGGCCATATTCCCGGCGCGAAAAACCGCTTCTTCAAGGACAACCTGAACGCCGACGGCCGCTTCAAGGACGCCGCGCAGTTGAAGGAGGAATTCGCGCCGCTGTTCGCCAGCGCGCCGCAGGCGATCATGCAGTGCGGCTCGGGCGTGACGGCCTGCCACAACCTGCTGGCACTGGAAGTGGCCGGCCTGTCAGGCGCCGCGCTCTACCCCGGCTCCTGGAGCGAATGGTGCGCCGACCCGGCACGGCCGGTGGCGACTGGCGCTTAAGCTTTGCGCCTCTGGCGCGCCCAACGCGTAACCATGATTTCACCTTGATGGACACGATAGTCAATCGTGTGACCAGTCTTCGGGATAGGGAATCGGCGCGTATCGCGCCTATCGGCGGGCGTGCCAATTCCCGGCTGAGCTGCGATCACATCCAAGGCATTTTGCAATCGCTGCAAGACAAGCTCGCTTGCCAGAGCATCTTGCGCGCGAATGTGAGCAATGGCCTGATCGAGCGATCTGCGTGCCGTCGATGACCAGCGTATTGCCAGCTTAGCCGGTTTTACGCTTGGGTTTGACATGGGCTTCCAGGATACGTCGCGCCTGCGCCATTACCTCTTCGTTCGGGATGGTTCGACCCGCCGCGATATCCGCATCCGCGTCCAGATCAGCCTGAACGCTCTCCTCTACATCGTCGAATCCATACTGCCAAACTTCTGGCCAAAGATGTTCTGCGGTCACCTCAGCCAAGGCAGCCAGGCGCTCCAGGCGAGCGCGGTCGGCGGCGGAGAGGGCCGCTAATGCTTCAGCTTGCTTTTTTTGTCTGGAGTTCATCCCGCCATGATACTCCCGGCGCCGCTTGGTGCAAGCGCGCCGGATTGAGCGGTCACAAGCCTCAGTGGCCGCGCGTGAGGAACAGCACGATGATGACGCCGAGGGCGATCAACAGCACTTGCGGGATAGTTTCGCGCAGCGTGGCGCGGCGCTGCATCTGCGGCATCAGGTCGCTGACGGCGATGTAGATGAAGCCCGACGACGCAAACACCAGCACATACGGTATCAGGCTGCTGGCGCGGTCCAGCGTGTAGTAGCCCAGCAAACCGCCGGCGATCGCCAGCAGGCTGCACAGCAAATTGTAGATGTAGGCCCGCGTGCGCGAGAAGCCGGCGTTGAGCAGCACGATGAAGTCGCCGATCTCCTGCGGTATCTCGTGCGCGATGATGGCCAGCCCCGTCACCAGTCCCAGCTCCGGATTGGCCAGGAAGGCCGCCGCGATCAGGATGCCGTCGGTGAAGTTGTGCATGCCGTCGCCGACCAGGATCATCCAGCCCGCCTTGCCCGCCTCGCGCTTGTCGTGGCCGTGATGGTGGTGGTGGCCGTCGCCCTCGTGATGGTGCGAATGGCGCAGGATGGCGGTCTTCTCCAGCAGGAAGAAGGCCAGCAGGCCGGCCAGCAGGGTCGCGAACAGGCTGCGCGCGCTGGCGCCCGATTCGAACGCTTCCGGCAAGGCGTGCAGCAATGAGGTCGACAGCATGATGCCCACCGACAGGCTGACCATGCGCTCCACCACCTTGGACAGCAGCGTAAACGAGAACACCGCGGCAGCGGTGATGCTGACGACGCCGGCAACCGTGGTGGCCAGTAGGATGGAGATGAGTACGGGATCGATGTTATAGCCTCTTGTAGCAGGGACCGTGCCGCTGCGCGCAGGCCGGGGGCGTTATTTTACCGCCCGGCCCGGTTTTGTGCTCATCTTTGGCTAAAAGCCCTGAAAAACAGCCCTTAGATGACGCCGTTTTGCTTGAACCAGGCCTGCAAACGGCCCCAACCGTCCTTGGCGTCGGCTTCGACGTAGCTGGCGCGGTAGTCGGCGTGGAAGGCGTGGCCGGAATTCGGATAGATGACGAAAGTGGACTTGTTCGGCCCCTTGGCCAGCGCCGCCTTCATGACCGTGATCGACTCCTGGCTGATGCCGGTGTCCTTCAAGCCGTACAGGCCCAGCACGGGTACGCTCAGAGATCCAGCGATATCAACTGGGTGCCTGGGAGTCACCGGAGTGCTGTCGCCCAGCAGCCGGCCGTACCAGGCCACGCCGGCCTTGATGCTCGGATTGTGCGCGGCGTACATCCAGGTGATGCGGCCGCCCCAGCAGAAGCCGGTGATGCCGATCTTGTCGCCGTTGCCGCCGTTGGCCTTGGCCCAGGCCACGGTCGCGTCCAGGTCGGCCATCACTTGCGCGTCAGGGGTTTTGGAGATGATGTCGCGCTGCAGTTCGGCGATCGAGGCGGCTTTTTGCGGATCGCCCTGGCGCACGAACAGGTCCGGCGCCAGCGCCAGGTAGCCCTGCTTGGCCAGGCGGCGGGCGACGTCGGCGATGTGTTCGTGCACGCCGAAGATTTCCGATACCACCAGTATCACCGGCAGATTGGTCTTGCCTTCCGGCTGGGCGCGGTACACGGGTACCTGCACGCCGTCCACCGTCAAGGTGATGGTGCCGGCGGTCAGGCCGGCGGTGTCGGTCTTGATGACGTTCTGCGCCACCACCGGCAGCGCGGCGGCGGCAAAGCCGGTGCCCAGCGCCACCTTCAGGAAGTCGCGGCGGTCGACGCCGTCCGACAGACTGGTTTTGGTCAACAAACTCTCTGCATCCTGCGTCAAATCATCCATGCAATTCCTCCGTGATTACTTCGCGGAAGCACATACTCAATGCGCTTCATCCCAGTTCTTGCCCACGCCAACTTCAGCGGTCAGCGGAACCTTCAGCTCCGCCACGCCGGCCATCAGCTTCGGCAGCATCTCCTTGACCAGCGCCAGTTCGGCGTCCGGCACTTCCAGCACCAGTTCATCATGCACTTGCATGATCATCTTGGTTTGCAGCTTATCCTTTTCCAGCCAATCCTGCACCGCCACCATGGCGAGCTTGATCAGGTCGGCCGCCGTGCCCTGCATCGGCGCGTTGATCGCTGCACGCTCCGCACCCTGGCGGCGCGGGCCGTTCGGCGAATTGATCTCCGGCAGCCACAGGCGGCGGCCGAACACCGTCTCCACATAGCCGCGCGCCTTGGCCTGCAAGCGCGTGTCGTCCATGTACTGCTTGACGCCGGAGAAACGCGCGAAGTAGCGGTCGATATAGCTTTGCGCCGCGCCGCGCTCGATGCCCAGGTTGCCGGCCAGGCCGAAGGCGCTCATGCCGTAGATCAGGCCGAAGTTGATGACCTTGGCGTAGCGGCGCTGCTCGCTGGAGACGTCGTCCTTCTCCACGCCGAAGATCTCGGCGGCGGTGGCGCGGTGAATGTCGACGCCCTCGGCAAACGCGCGCAGCATGTTCTCGTCTTCCGAGATGTGCGCCATGATGCGCAGCTCGATCTGCGAATAGTCGGCCGACACGATGTGGCTGCCCGCCGGCGCGATGAAGGCTTCGCGGATGCGGCGGCCTTCCTTGGTGCGGATCGGGATGTTCTGCAGGTTCGGGTCGTTGGAGGCCAGGCGGCCCGTCACCGCCACCGCCTGCGCGTAGTTGGTGTGCACGCGGCCGGTTTCCTGGTTGATCCCTTTCGGCAGCTTGTCGGTGTAGGTCGACTTCAGCTTGGACAGGCTGCGGTATTCCAGCAGCACTTTCGGCAGCGGATAATCCTCGGCCAGCTTTTGCAGCACTTCCTCGTCGGTGGACGGGGCGCCGCTCGGGGTCTTCTTCACCACCGGCAGTTTCAGCTTCTCGAAGAAGATCTCGCCGATCTGCTTCGGCGAGCCGAGGTTGAACGGCTGCTCGGCCAGCTCATGCGCCTTCGCTTCCAGCTCGACGATGCGCGCGCCCAGCTCGGCCGACTGGATGTTGAGCAGCTCGGCGTCGATGTGCACGCCGTTGCGCTCGATCTTTTGCAGCACGACGGCGGTCGGCAGTTCGATGTTGCGGTAGATGAAGTTCAGCTTGGCGTCGTTCTCCACCTCGCCGATCATGGCCTGGTGCAGGCGCAGCGTGATGTCGGCATCTTCCGCCGCGTACTCGGTGGCGCGGCCGATTTCCACCTTGTCGAAGGTGATCATGCTGGCGCCCTTGCCGCACACGTCCACGAACGGTATCGTCGTGTGGTTCAGGTGGCGCAGCGCCAGGCTGTCCATGTCGTGCGTGCGGTGCGATTCGAATACGTACGATTCGAGCAGCGTGTCATGCTGAATGCCTTGCAGCTTGACGCCGTGGTTGGCGAAAATGTGGCTGTCGTACTTGAGGTTCTGGCCGACCTTGAGCTTGCTCGCGTCTTCCAGCCATGGCTTCAGTTTGGCCAGCACGTGCTCGCGCGACAGCTGCTCCGGCACGCCCTGGTAGCTGTGCGCCACCGGGATGTAGCAGGCCACGCCCGGTTCCACCGACAGCGAAATGCCGACCATCTGCGCCGTCATCGGCTCCAGCGACGTGGTTTCGGTGTCGACGGCGGTCAGCTTGGCGGCGTCGATCAGGGCGATCCACTTGTCCAGCTGTTCGTCGGTCAGCACGGTTTCATAGTTGGTGCTCAGCTTGGGCACATCACCGAACATGTCCAGGTTGGCGGAGACTGCGCCGCCAGCGGCAGGTTCAGCGGCGGCAGCGGCGGCCTTGCCCACCGGCGCCTGCGGCGTGGCCGTGCCCAGCTCGCGCAGCAGCGTCTTGAAGCCGTACTTGCCGAAGAAGGCCAGCAGCGTTTCCTTGTCCTCGCCGCGCGCCACCAGCGATTCGGCGATCGTCGTCATGTGCTCCGACAGGTCGCAGTCCAGCTTCACGGTGATCAGTTCGCGGCCTTTCGGCAGCCATTCCAGCGCGTTGCGCAGGTTCTCGCCGACCGCGCCGCCGATCTGGGCGGCGTTGGCGATCACGCCGTCCAGCGAGTCGTAGGCCGTCAGCCACTTCAGCGCGGTCTTCGGGCCGCACTTGGACACGCCCGGCACGTTGTCGACGGTGTCGCCGATCAGGGTCAGGTAATCGATGATGCGGTTCGGCGGCACGCCGAACTTGGCCAGCACGCCGGCCTCGTCCATCTTCTCGTTGGTCATGGTGTTGATCAGCATGACCTTGTCGTTGACCAGCTGCGCCAGATCCTTGTCGCCGGTGGACACCACCACGTTCATGCCGGCCTGCGCCGCCTGTACCGACAGCGTGCCGATGACGTCGTCCGCCTCCACGCCCTCGACCATCAGGATGGGCCAGCCCATGGCCTTGACCGCCTCGTGGATGGGCTCGATCTGCAGGCGCAGGTCGTCCGGCATCGAGGCGCGCGTGGCCTTGTACTCGGGATACATGTCGTCGCGGAAGGTCTTGCCCTTGGCGTCGAACACGCAGGCGATGTAGGCGGCCGGGAAGTCGGCGCGCAGACGGCGCAACATATTGACCATGCCGTGCATGGCGCCGGTCGGATGGCCGTCCGCACTGCGCAGGTCGGGCAGCGCGTGGAAGGCGCGATAGAGGTAACTGGAACCGTCAACTAACAGCAGGGTATTTTGCATAGACACTAGAATTTGGGTGAGGGCGCCGCGCAACAATGGCGGCTAGGCCACGAACGAATGGCGCATTATCGCAGGTTTTGGCGGCGCTTCCCCTGCCCGCCACCGTCTTTTCAAAATAACAATACCTCAGCGCCACTGTGGGGAAATCGGCTTTTAAAAACAGCGAACCGTGTCTGTTTGTTACAATGGATCATACATAAAAATTTGACGGTTTTTCACACCCGTTTTTCACCCTAAGGCGATCCATCATGATGCGCACGACCACCCTCTTGCCTGCCCTCCTCCTGACGCTGTTCGCCAACACGGCGTTTGCCCAGTCGACCCCGAGCCAGGCTCCGCCAAAACTGGAAAAGATAGAGGAAATGGCCGACGATCCGATCACCGTGACGGCCAAGCCGGCACAGGAGCGCAAAATCACGGAAAAGCGTGACAACAGCGGCCAGGTGGTGGAAGCGACCGTCAAAAGCGGTCCCAGCACTTACAAAGTGAAACCCAACCATCCCGTCGGCACCGCCCTGCCCGGCGACGCCATGGGCAGCGCCAACCGCGGCCCGCAATGGACGGTGATGGAATTTGACATTGGCAAGAAGAAGAAAAAAACCACGGAAGAAGACGGCTCGACGGACACCGCCGCGCCACCTGCCGTGAAATAAAGCGCACGCCCGCCCAGCGGGCGTCCCCCGGCGCCCGCACGACTGCGGCGCCGTTCACCGAACCTCATCAAGTTTTCACATGGCAGTTTTTACCCCGGTCAGCCTGGATGACCTTACCCCGTGGATCAAGCAATTTCCCCTCGGCCAGCCATTGGCGCTCAAAGGCATCGCCAGCGGCATTGAGAACAGCAACTTCTTCCTGACGACGGAGCGCGGCGAGTTCGTGCTGACCATCTTCGAGAACCTGTCCTTCGAGCAGTTGCCGTTCTATCTCAAGCTGATGCACCACCTGGCCGACCGCGGCGTGCTGGTGCCGGCGCCGGTCGCCAACGACCAGGGCGAGCTGATCGTCGCCCTGCACGGCAAGCCCGCGTCCATCGTCACCAAGCTGGAAGGCAAGTCGCAGATGGACCCGCAGCCGGCGCATTGCGCCGCCGTCGGCGCGATGCTGGCGCGCATGCACCTGGCCGCCGTCGACTATCCGCTGCAGCAGCCCAATCTGCGCGGCCTGGACTGGTGGAACGAGACCACGCCGCAAGTGCTGCCCTTCCTGGACGACAGCTGCGCCCACCTGCTGCGCGCCGAGATGCACTTCCAGGAAGCGTTTGCCGCCTGCGCCACCTATCACCAGTTGCAGCGCGGTCCGGTGCACGCCGACCTGTTCCGCAACAACGTGATGTTCGACGGCGAGCGCCTGACCGGCTTCTTCGACTTTTACTTCGCCGGCTGCGACACCTGGCTGTTCGATGTCGCCGTCACCGTCAACGACTGGTGCATCAACCTGGACACCGGCGTGCTGGATCCGGCCCGCGTACGCGCCATGCTGGACGCCTACCACGCCGTGCGTCCGTTCACCGACGCCGAGCAGACCGCCTGGCAGCCGATGCTGCGCGCCGCGGCGCTGCGCTTCTGGCTGTCGCGCCTGTACGACTTCCACCTGCCGCGCGAAGCGGAGATGCTGACGCCGCACGACCCTGGCCACTTCGAACGCATCCTGCGCGAACGCATCGCCACGCCGGCGCCGGGGCTGCGCGGATGAGCAAACTTCCCGCACGCACCGGCTGGCATTGGGTCAAGCAAGCCTTGCAGCTGTTCCGCAAGCAGCCGGGCGCGCTGATGGCGCTGTTCTTCTGCTGCATGTTCCTGTCGCTGTTCTCGCTGGTGGTGCCGCTGCTCGGCTCCGTGGCGCCGACGCTGCTGGCGCCGATGTTCAGCATCGCCCTGCTGCAAGCCTGCGCCGACATCGACCACGACCAGCGCGCCCTGCCCAAGCTGGTGTTCAGCGGCTTCCGCAAGCCCGCGCGCGGGCCGCTGCTGGGCCTGGGCCTGCTGTATCTGCTGGTGATGCTGTTCGCGCTGGCGGTGCTGAGCTGGCTGGATGACGGCGTGCTGATCAAGATGGCCACGCGCCAGATCCCGATGGACAAGGACATGCTGGAAAACTCGCGCAGCGCGCTGTTCGTGTCGTCCGGCATCTACATGCTGGGCTGGATGCTGACCAGCCTGGCCGCGCCGCTGATCTACTGGCAGAAGATGACGCTGGCCAAGGCGCTGTTCTTCAGCGTGGTGACGGTGGCGCGCGACTTCAAGGCCTTCCTGTCGGCGGCCGTGGTGCTGTTCCTGATGTTCCAGATCGGCAGCGCGATTCCGGTGCTGCTGTTCGAATCGGCGCAGCTGGAAGTGACGGCCATCTTCACGCTGTTCCTGATCATGGTGGTCCTGATGCACTGCACGCTGTACGCCTGCTACCGCCAGATCTTCGGCACGCCGGAGGCCAGCGCGCCGCCGGCGACACCGCCGGCACCATAAAAAAAAAGCGGCCGTGTGAACTGAACCCCAAAAGTTGGACACCAACTTTTGGGTTTTTTTCATGACTAAATACGACGAGCGGTTCAAGCTAAAAGTAGTGCGACAGTATTTATCCGGCACGTCCGGCTATAAGGTCATTGCTCAGCAGCACGGGCTGAACGATGGGATGGTGAAGCGGTGG
>Ga0209564_1000495_pt1 | contig 65018 bp, 64 predicted proteins | sample AraplaCol_mMF_r2_FD_184272 | JGI IMG/M metagenome (GOLD analysis project Ga0209564, IMG submission 184272) | Arabidopsis root microbial communities from North Carolina, USA - plate scrape MF_Col_mMF_r2 (SPAdes) (version 3) | ecosystem: Host-associated > Plants > Roots > Endosphere | place: USA...
CCTATGCGCACAAGGGCGGCGGGTTTTGCGTCTTCAACGATGTGGCTGTTGCCGCCAGGCTGATGCAGGCGGAATGGGCGCGGCAGCACCGCCATCAGCGCAAGCCGCTGCAGGTTGCGATCATCGACCTTGACGTGCACCAGGGCAACGGCACGGCCAGCATCTTCGCCGCTGACCTCAGCGTTTTCACGCTGTCGCTGCACGGGCAGAAGAACTTCCCGTTCCGCAAGGAAGCCAGCGACCTCGACGTGGACCTGCCCGACGGTTGCGGCGACGCGGCTTACCTGCAGGCGCTGGAGCACGCGCTGGACGAATTGGATCGGCGTTTCGAGCCCGGCCTGGTCCTGTTCCTGGCCGGCGCCGACCCTTACGAGGGCGACCGCCTGGGCCGGCTGGCCTTGAGCTTCGACGGCCTGGAGGCGCGCGACCGGCGCGTCTTCGACTGGGCCTGGCAGCGCCGGATTCCGCTGGCATTTGCCATGGCGGGTGGCTACGGCGTCAATATCGACGAGACCGTGCAGGTGCAGATGAACACCTACAGGCTGGCACTGGAATACTGGTCGCGCTGGAATCCTTAAGTCTTGGGTGCCCGGTCCTGGTCTCGCAGGCCGCGCCCTGCGTTGCTGCTACATTGCCGGGGATACCCCCACGACTGCCGGAAGCAGAAGAGCAAAGCAAAACATGCCGCCGACCACCCCTCATATCCCCGACGACCGTGAGCAAACTCCTCCTCTGCGTGTACTCGTCCTGGGTGGCACCGGCTTTATCGGCCGCCATGCCGTGGCTGCGCTGCACGCCGCGGGCGCGCAAATCGCCATAGGCAGCCGCCACCCTGATCGGCATGAAGCCGCTTACCCGTTTGCCGCGATGCACCTGGTGCGATTTGAGCAACTGCTGCAGCCCGAAGCGTGGGCCGGGCTGCTCAAAGAGGTGGACGTGGTCGTCAATTGCGTGGGCATACTGCGCCAGCGGCCGAACGAGTCCTACGACCATGTGCACCATCGCGCGCCGGCCGCGCTGGCCCTTGCCTGCGCCAAGTCGGGCATACGCTTCATCCACACCTCGGCACTGGGCTTGCATGAAGGCGCCAAAAGCCGATTCCTGTCAAGCAAGCTGCTCGGTGAACAAGCCATCGCAGCCTCAGGGAGCGACTACGCCATCGTGCGCCCTTCGCTGCTTGATGGTGAAGGCGGCTTTGGCGCGCGCTGGCTGCGCGGGCTGTCGCGCTCGCCGGTGCACGGAATCCCGCGCGGCGCGCGCGGCGGCATCGCGGCCATGACGGCCACCGACCTCGGCCTGGCTTTTGCGGCTCTTGCGGCCTTGCCATCGTTGGCGAGCCATCGGGAAGTCGAACTGGGCGGCAAGCACCACTATGGCTACGCGGAATATTTGCGCGAACTGCGGGCCGATTACACGATGACCCGCGCGCTGCAACTGCCGCTGCCCAACTGGATAGCCCGGTCGGGCGCGCATGCCTGCGATGTGCTGCATTTCTCGCCGTTTTCTTACGGGCACTGGATTCTGCTGCAGCGGGACAATATCCCCCGACCCAACCGGCTTGCCGAATTACTGGGGCGCGAACCTCAGGCCATCGGGGCGAAATACTCCGGGAGCCCGGTTCGGCCCGCGCTGGCAAAATAGGGCCTCATGAGTTCCCCGACACGACCGCAAGCCGAAGCCCGTAGCGCCTACAAAGCTTTCCGCGATATCGGCACCCGCTGGTCCGACAACGACCTCTACGGCCACGTCAACAATGTCGTCTACTACAGCTGGTTCGACACCGCCGTGAACGGCCTGTTGGTCGAGCGCGGCGCCATCGACATCCACACCGGCGGCGTGATCGGCCTGGTGATCGAGACCCAATGCAACTACTTCGCGCCGCTGGCCTTTCCCGAGCCCGTGGTGGCCGGGATTCGCGTGGCGCATATCGGCTCGTCCAGCGTGCGCTACGAGGTGGCCCTGTTTCCCGGCGATGAAAGCCGGCTGTGCGCGGCCCGTGGCCATTTCATCCATGTTTATGTCGACCGCGCCACGCGCCGGACGGTACCTCTCCCGCCCGAACTGCTTTCCGTACTGGAGACCCTGCAATGACCCAGGCACCGCCCGTGCTTCCCTATATCACTCCGCGCCAGGCGGGCGATGCGCGCAATGCGGTTGACGAAGCCATCGTGAGCCGCCAGTCGATACGCCAGTTTTTACCCAGGCCGGTGCCGCGCGAAACCATCGCCCACCTGCTGGAGGTCGCCAGCCGCGCGCCCTCGGGCACCAATACCCAGCCCTGGAAGGCCTATGTGTTGCAGGGTGCGAGCCGCGATGCATTGGTCGAAAAAGTCTGCCAGGCGCATGACGCCTTGCGCGCCAACCCGGCCCTGGCGGCCGAGTACAAAGAGGAATACGACTACTACCCCGAAAAGTGGGTGTCGCCTTATATTGACCGGCGCCGCGAGAACGGCTGGGGCCTTTACGGACTGCTGGGCATCACCAAGGGCGACAAGGACAAAATGCATGCGCAGCACCAGCGCAACTTCAAATTCTTCGATGCGCCCGTGGGCCTGATGTTCACGCTGGACCGCGTGATGGGCCGGGGCTCGCTGGTGGACTACGGCATGTTCATGCAAAACCTCATGGTGGCCGCGCGCGGCCTGGGCCTGCATACCTGCCCGCAGGCCGCCTGGAACGGGTATGCCCGCATCATCCTGCCGCACATAGGTGCGGGTGAGGACGAGATGCTGGTCTGCGGCATGTCGCTGGGTTATGCCGATGAAACGGCCCTGGTGAACACCTTCAGAACACCACGAGTACGCGCGACCGAGTTCACCACCTGGCTGGACTGACTGGGCCGGCCGGATGACTTTTTCCGTGGTCCAGCTGCTCGGCGGGCTGTCTTACGCGACCACGCTGTTCCTGATGGCGGCGGGCCTCACGCTGATCTTTGGCGTAACGCGCATCGTCAATTTCGCGCACGGCAGTTTTTTCATGCTGGGCGCGCTGTTCACGGCGCACTGGGTGACGCGCTGGTTCCCCGCCTGGGGGGAAAGCGCGCCGCTGTATTTGCTGGCCATCCTCATGGGCGCGGCCTGCGCGGGCCTGGCGGGGGCCGCGGCCGAGTTTTTGCTGCTCAGGCGCATGAGCGGCGCGCCCGAGCTCTACCAACTGGTGGCCACCTTCGGCCTCACGCTCGCGATGCACGATGCGATGCGGTGGGGCTTCGGCCCCGACGAGGTATTCGCGCCGCGTTTCCCAGGCCTCAAGGGCTCGGTACAGATCGGCGATGAGTTCTTTCCGGTTTACCAGCTCGCGATGATCGCGCTGGGGCCGCTGGTCTGGCTGGGGTTGCATGTGTTGCTTCGGCGTTCGCGTTTCGGCCAGCGGCTGCGCGCCGCGACACAGGACCGTGCCATGCTTGCGGCGCTGGGCGTCAACCCGCGACCACTGATGCTGGGCGCCGTGGTGCTGGGCTGCGCGCTCGCGGGCCTGGCCGGCGCGCTGCAGTTGCCGCGCGAGCCCGCCCATTTGCAGATGGACATGAACGTGATCGTGGAAACCTTTGTGGTGGTGGTCACCGGCGGGCTGGGCAGCATAGGCGGCGCTTTTGTGGCGGCGCTGCTCATCGGCATGGTCCATGCCTTCGGCATCAATGTGTTTCCGCAGGCCACGCTGGTCATCGTGTTCCTGACCATGGCGGTGGTGCTGGTGTTCCGTCCCCAGGGGCTTCAGGGCAAGGCGGTCTCCGCACAGGAAGCCGGCAGCAGCGTGCGCGAGGCCGCCCAGAAGTTTCGCGGCCTGTTCATGGGCGCGGCGGGCTTGTCAATGATTGCGGGGGCCGTGGTGCTGTTGGCCGCGCTGGCCTGGATGGGCGGTCCTTACTGGCAGGCGCTGGCGGCCGATGCACTGATCCTCATGATTTTCGGCATCAGCCTGCAGTCCATGATGGCGCTGGGCGGCCTGGTCAGCTTTGGCCACGCCGCGTTTTTTGCGCTGGGAGCCTATGGTGCGGCGTTGTCGCACAGCCTCTGGGGCGCCTCGCTTCCCGTGGCGCTGGCGGCCGGTTGCGGCGCGGCCCTGGCGGTGGCCGCGGTATTCGGCGCGGCGGTGGTGCGCAGCAGCGGTGTGTACCTGGCCATGCTATCGCTGGCGCTCGCGCAGGTGATCTGGGCCGGCGCCACGCAGTGGGTGAGCCTCACCGGCGGCGACAACGGATTGATCGGGCTCACGCTGGTCAGCGACGAAGGCAGGCCGGTGTTTTACGTGCTCCTGGTGGGGCTGGCGCTGGTCGCTGTCGCGGCCTTGCGCTTCCTGGGCCGCTCCGTCATGGGCGCCGCGCTGCAGGCCCTGCGCGATGCACCTTTGCGCGCCTCGGCCTCGGGGCTGGCGGTGAATTGGCTCAAATACCGCATCTTTGTGGAAAGCGCCGTGCTGGCGGGACTGGCCGGCGGTCTTTTCGCCGCGCACAAGGGCGCGGTGTTTCCCTCGCTCGCGTCGGTGTCCACTTCGGTCGATGCCTTGCTGGTGGTCCTGCTGGGCGGTGTGCACCAGCTTTGGGGCGCGGTGGCCGGCAGCATGGTGCTGAGCTATGCCAGCGCCGAGCTGGGCCGGGAAGTGACTTACTGGCGCGGCTTGCTGGGCGTGTTCATCATGCTGATCATGGTGGCTTCGCCCTCCGGGCTGCTGGGCTTGCTACCGCGCCTTGAAGGGGCTTGGCGGCGGCGTGATTCGGGGAAGGCCGCCTGATGCTGCAGGTCCGGCAGCTCGTCAAGCATTTCGGCGGCCTGCGCGCCGTGGACGGCGTGAGCTTTGAGGTGGAGCCCGGCCAGTGCGTGGCCCTGATAGGCCCCAATGGGGCCGGCAAGTCGACCACCTTTGCCTGTATTGCCGGTCAGTACCCGCGTACGGGCGGCGACATTGCCTGGAACGGCCAGGCCTTGCAGGGGCTCAGCCCGCAGGCGCGTTTGCAACTGGGTGTGGCGCGCACCTTTCAGGTGGCCCAGGTCTTTGAGGCGCTCACGGTGTTGCAGAACGTGCAGTTGGCACTGCAGGCACGTGAAGGCCTGCGTGCCGTTTCCGCCTTTCGGAGCCTGGACGGCCAGGCGCGTGAGCCGGCTCTGGCCTTGCTTCAACAAGCCGGCCTGCAGGCATTGGCCACGCAGGACGCACTGAGCCTGCCCTATGGCGCGAAGAAGCGGCTGGAGCTGGCCGTGGCGCTGGCGGCCCGGCCGCAGCTCTTGCTGCTGGACGAACCCGCCGCGGGCCTGGCCGGGCCTGAGCGCGCCGAGCTGATGCAGCTGGTCAAACAGCTGTCGGGGCAGGGCATGGCCGTGCTTTATACCGAACACAATATGGACGCCGTGGCCGGCGTGGCTGACCGTGTGCTGGTGCTGATTGAAGGCCGGCTGGCGGCGCAGGGCTCGTTCGACGAGATATCGCGCGACGCCGTGGTGCGCAGCCGCTACCTGGGCCAGGCTGGCGGCGAAGGGGCGGGCCATGCTTGAAGTCGACAAGCTCAATGCCTTTTACGGCCCGGCCCAGGCGCTTTTTGAGGTGTCCTTGCAGGTCGCGTCCGGTGAACTGGTGGTGCTGCAGGGCCTGAACGGCGCAGGCAAGTCCACCTTGCTCAAATCCCTGATGGGGATGGAAGTGCGCACCGAAGGCCGCATCCGTTACCGCGACCCTGCCGGCCCGCATGACACAGGCCTGGTGCCGATAGAACGCTGGGAACCCCATCGCCGGGCGCGGGCCGGGCTGGGCTATGTCGCCGAAGACCGCCGCCTGTTCACCGAGCTCACTGTGCGCGAGAACCTGCGCATCGCAGCGGATCGCGATGCGCGGGACCAGGAAGCCAGGGCGCTCGATTTGTTTCCGGCCCTCAAGGCCATGCTGGGGCGCCGCGCCGCGCAGATGAGCGGCGGCGAACAGCAAATGCTCGCGATTGCCCGCACGCTGATGACCGGGCCGCGCATCCTGCTGCTCGATGAGCCCTGCGAGGGCATTGCACCGGTCTTGGTCGAGGCGATTCGTGACGCGCTGCTGGCACTGCGGCAGCAGGGCCTGGGCCTGCTGGTCGCTGAGCAGAACCAGTTGCTGGCTGCCCGCGCTGACAGGCTGGTTTTACTGGTTGCGGGTAAAGTCAGGGGTTCATGAGGAAAAGACCCGCTTCTTTCCTGTTTTTCTCTTTCGCTTCTCTCTTTTTACGATTTCCATTTCCTCCAAGGACCTTCCCATGAGCAATATCATCACCACCGCTTCCGGCCTGCAATACGAAGACACCGTGCTGGGCACGGGCGCCATCGCCAAGGCGGGCCAGAACGTCAAGGTCCACTACACCGGCTGGCTCTACAACGACGGCGTGCAGGGCGCCAAGTTCGACTCCAGCAAGGATCGCGGCCAGCCTTTTGAGTTCTCGCTGGGCGCTGGCCAGGTCATTCGCGGCTGGGACGAGGGCGTGCAGGGCATGTCGGTCGGCGGCACGCGCCGCCTGATCATTCCGGCCGCACTGGGTTACGGCGCGCGCGGCGCCGGCGGCGTGATTCCGCCGAACGCCACCCTGCTGTTTGAAGTGGATTTTCTCGGTACCTGAGTCAGCGCAAGTTGAAGTTGAAGAAGGCTGGCGCGCGTTGCGCCGGGCCTGTTCACTGATTAACCACCAAGGCGCCCCGGCGCCGCGGCCTCCAAGCGTTCTCCATGATCATCACGAGCCTGCTAGACACCGACTTGTACAAGTTCACCATGATGCAGGTGGTCTTGCACCAGTTTCCGGGCGCCGAGGTGGAGTACCGCTTCAAGTGCCGCAATGCCGGCGCCCCGGGCATAGGTGACCTGGCGCCCTATGTGACCGAGATTCGCGAGGAAATTCGCAGCCTGTGCAACCTGCGCTTCCAGGATGCCGAGCTGGCCTACCTCAAGGCCATGCGTTTCATCAAAAGCGACTTTGTCGATTTCCTCGGTATCTTCCGTCTCAACGAGAAGTATGTGAGCGTCACGGCATTGCCCTCGGGTGAGATCGAGGTGTCCATCAAGGGACCGTGGCTGCACACCATCCTGTTCGAAATCCCGGTGCTGGCCATCATTAACGAGGTCTACTTTCGCAACACGCAGAAGAAGGCTGACTTCAGCGAAGGCCGCAGGCGGCTGGACACCAAGATCGGCGAGCTGCAGGCCGAAGGTCTGGGCGCGCTCAAGATCGCCGACTACGGCACGCGCCGCCGCTTCGGCAAGGCCTGGCACGAAGAAGTGCTGCGCACCCTGGCCGGCCGCCTCGGCACGGGGCTGCAAGGCCAGCTCGCCGGCACTAGCAATGTGCTGTTCGCGATGAAGCTGGGCCTGACGCCGTTGGGCACCATGGCGCATGAATACCTGCAGGCCTGCCAGGCGCTGGGACCGCGGCTGCGCGACAGCCAGGTCTTTGGTTTTGAATCCTGGGCCAGGGAATACCGCGGCGACCTGGGCATCGCGCTGTCCGACGTTTACGGCATGAGCGCTTTCCTGCGCGACTTCGACATGTATTTCTGCAAGCTGTTCGACGGCGCGCGCCATGACAGCGGAGACCCTTTCCAGTGGGGCGAGCGCATGCTCGCGCACTACACCAAAAACCGTGTCGATCCGAAAACCAAGACGCTGATCTTCAGCGACGGCCTCACGGTGCCGCGCACCATTGAGCTCTACCAGCAGTTCAAGGGCCGCTGCCAGCTGGCCTTCGGCATAGGCACCAACCTGACCAACGACCTCGGTTACGAGCCGCTGCAGATCGTCATCAAGATGATCCGCTGTAACGGCCAGCCGGTGGCCAAGCTTTCCGACACCCCTTCCAAGAACATGTGCGACGACGAAAAATACCTGGCTTACCTGCGCCAGGTGTTTGAGATCGCATGAGCCACACCAACCGTATAAACAGCGTGAGCCGCATGACGGCCCACCAGCGAAACGGGAACAAAAAGAATGAAGCAGACACCATGAAAAACACACAACAGCTTGGGGCGCTCGCGCTGCTCCTGTTGTGGCCCGGCCTGTCATTTGCCGCGGAGCTGGACGGCAGCCGGCTATCGGCCTTGTGGGCCGTGCCGTTCGTCGGCATCCTCCTGTCGATTGCGGTCATGCCGCTGCTGGCGCCCTCTTTTTGGCACCATCATTACGGCAAGGTGGCAGCGGCCTGGGCGCTGGCTTTTTTTCTGCCGTTTGCGCTGATCTACGGCGGCGGCACCGCTTTTATGAGCCTGCTTCACGCGCTGCTTGCCGAGTACATTCCCTTCATCATCTTGCTGACCGCGTTGTTCACGGTGGCCGGCGGTATCCACATACGCGGCAACCTGCATGGCAGTCCGGCCCTGAACGCCGGCATTCTGGCCGTAGGCGCCGTGCTGGCCAGCTTTATGGGAACCACCGGTGCGTCCATGCTCATGCTCCGTCCCCTGATTCGCGCCAATGACAATCGCGTGCACAGGGCGCATGTGATTGTCTTTTTCATTTTTATCGTCTCCAATGCCGGCGGTTCGTTAACTCCGCTGGGTGATCCCCCGTTGTTCCTCGGTTTTTTGAAGGGTGTCGATTTTTTCTGGACGGTCAAACAAATTCTTCCGGAGACCCTCTTTCTGGTCGGCAGCCTGCTGCTTGTTTTTTATGGGCTCGATAGCTGGTTTTTCCGCCGCGAAGGTGTGTTGCCGGTCGATCCCACGCCGGATACCCGGCAGTTTGGTTTTGACGGCTCCGCCAATTTCCTCTTGCTGGGTGCGGTGGTGGCATTGGTATTGCTCAGCGGTTTCTGGAAGTCACCTGTAGCGTTTCATATCATGGGCACCGAGGTCGGCTTGCCGGGGCTGGTGCGCGATGCCGGGCTCGTGGCGGTCACGCTGCTGTCGCTCAAAATCACGGCGGACAAGGTGCATACGGACAACCAATTTTCGTGGGGGCCGATGATCGAGGTGGCCAAGCTGTTCGCCGGCATTTTTCTCACCATCATCCCAGTGATCGCCATGCTCAAAGCCGGCACCAACGGCCCCTTCGCAGCGGTGGTGTCGGCCGTCACCCGCGCCGACGGACAGCCCGATCCGGCCATGTACTTCTGGGCGGCTGGCCTGCTGAGTTCTTTCCTCGACAACGCGCCGACCTATCTGGTTTTCTTCAACACGGCGGGTGGAGACCCTGCCGCCCTGATGACCACCCTGGCCCCCACGTTAGCCGCTATTTCGGCGGGCGCCGTGTTCATGGGTGCGAACACCTATATCGGCAATGCCCCCAACATGATGGTGAAAGCCATCGCGGAAGACCGTGGCATCAAGATGCCGAGTTTTTTCGGCTACATGGCATGGTCTTGCGCCATCCTGGTGCCGCTGTTCATCATCATGACTTTCATCTGGTTCAAATAAGCAAAGCAAGCCCTTCATGAATAAACCCAAAGTTCTCGTCGCGCGCGCCGTGTTCCCTGAAGTCATTGCCCGCCTTGAGCAGTATTTCGAGGTCGAATCCAACCAGAACGACGAGACCTGGTCGAAGGCCCAGCTGGCCGACCGGCTCAAGGGCAAGGACGGTGCCTTCACTACGGGTGGTGACCGGATTGATGCTGAGGTGCTGGCTGCCTGCCCAGGCCTGAAGATCTGCGCCAACATGGCCGTGGGCTACAACAACTTCGACATCGACGCGATGACGGCAGCCGGTGTGCTGGCCACCAACGCGCCCGACGTGCTGACCGAAACCACCGCCGACTTCGGCTTCGCGCTGCTGATGGCCACGGCCCGCCGCGTGACAGAGAGCGAACACTACCTGCGTGCCGGCAAATGGAGCAAATGGAGCTACGACATGTTCGCCGGCGCCGACATCCACGGCGCCACGCTGGGCATCCTGGGCATGGGCCGTATAGGGCAGGGCATTGCCAAACGCGGCGCCCGTGGTTTCGGCATGAAGGTGATTTACCACAACCGTTCGCGCCTGGACGCCGCGCTGGAAGCCGAGTGCAAGGCCAGCTATGTCAGCAAGGAAGAGCTGCTCAGGACGGCCGACCACCTGGTGCTGGTGCTGCCGTATTCGCCGGCATCCCACCACAGCATCGCCGCTGCTGAGCTGGCGCTGATGAAGCCAACCGCCACGCTGATCAACATCGCGCGCGGCGGCATTGTGGATGACGCCGCGCTGGCCGCGGCCTTGCGCGAGAAACGCATCGCGGCCGCCGGGCTGGATGTGTTTGAGGGGGAGCCCAAGGTGCACCCCGACCTGCTGACCGTTCCCAATGTGGTGCTGACACCGCATATCGCCAGCGCCACCATTCCGACCCGCATGGCCATGGCCAACCTGGCCGCCGACAACCTGATCGCGTTTTTCAGCGGCAAGAAGCCGCTGACCCCGCTAAACCCCGCCGTGCTGGCAGCAGGCGGACAATAGGGCGCATGTTGATGCAAACTTGGCTGATCATCGCCCTGGCTCTCGCCAACCTGCTGTTGCTGGTCTGGCTGCTGCTGCGCAAACCGGCAGAACCTTCCGATGCCGGCCGCAGCGAGTTGCTGGCGAATATCGCGGCGGGCCATGACAAGCTGGAGCGCGAGCTGCGCCGTGAGATCGGCGACAACGCGCGCAGCAGCCGGCAGGAGCTCGCCACCACCTTCGCGACCTTCCAGCAAACGCTGGTGCAGCAAAGCGCCGAGGCGACCCGCACGCAGAACACGCAGATCGACGCCTTTGCACAGCAGCTCACCTTGCTGCAGAAAACGCTGTCCGACACCTTGAGCACGCAGCTGCAATCGGTCAGCGAATCGAACGCCAGGCGCATGGGCGAAGTGCGCGAGACACTGGAAAAGCAGCTCGCGCAGCTGCAGCAGACCAATTCGGCCAAGCTGGACGAGATGCGCAAGACGGTCGACGAAAAGCTGCAGAGCACGCTGGAAGCGCGCCTGGGCGAGAGCTTCAAGCAGGTGGCCGACAGGCTGGAGCAGGTGCACAAGGGCCTGGGCGAGATGCAGACGCTGGCGCAGGGCGTGGGCGACCTCAAGCATCTGCTCACGAATGTGAAAACGCGCGGCATTTTCGGTGAGGCGCAGCTCTCGGCCCTGCTGGAGCAGGTGTTCACCGTCGACCAGTACGCGGCCCAGGTCATTACGCGCCGCGGCGGCAAGAATCCGGTCGATTTCGCGATCAAGCTGCCGGGCCGTTCGGAATCGGGTGAACCGCTGTGGCTGCCTATCGACGCTAAGTTCCCGAACGAAGACTACGAGCGCTTGCTGGATGCGCAGCAGCGCGCCGACGTACTGGGGGCGGAGATGGCTGGGAAGTCGCTCGAGGTGAGGATTCGCAATGAGGCGAAATCGATTGCCGAAAAATACATCGAGCCGCCTTACACCACTGACTTCGCAATTCTGTTTTTACCCACCGAAGGACTGTATGCCGAGGTGCTGCGCCGCCCGGGCCTGATGGAAAGCCTGCAGCGCGACCACCGCATCACGCTGGCCGGCCCGACCACGCTGCTGGCCATGCTCAATTCGCTGCAGATGGGCTTTCGCACGCTGGCGCTGGAAAAGCGCTCCAGCGAGGTGTGGCAGGTGCTGGGTGCCGTCAAAACCGAGTTCGGCAAGTTCGGCGACGTGCTGGCCAAAGTCAAATCCCAAACCGAAACCGTGCTCAATACGCTGAGCAGCGCCGAGCAGCGCAGCCGCGTGATGGGCAAGGCCCTGCGCAACGTTGAGGCGCTGCCCGAAATCGATTCGGCGCGCCTGCTTCCATTGGATCCCCTTGACAAAGACCTGGACAACCCCTGATGCGCCTCGCATGAGCTGCGCCTCATGACACCTGAACTCGCACGCCTGATCCTGGCGCAGATCTGCCTGCATGCCTGCATGGCCGGCACACGCATGGCGGCGCCGCTGCTGGCGCTGCGCGAAGGCTACAGCCCCGCGGCGGTGGGTGTGCTGCTCGCGCTGTTTGCCCTGACGCAGGTTTTCCTCGCGCTGCCGGCAGGCCGTTTTGCCGACCGGCATGGCCTCAGGCGGCCCATCCGCTACAGCGTTTGCGCCGCAGTGCTGGGGGCCGGTGCGGCGGTGGCCTTCCCGGTGTTTCCGGTGCTGTGCCTGGCGGCCCTGCTCACGGGCGGCGCCACCGGCGCGGCGGTGATCTCGCTGCAGCGCCATGTGGGGCGCGCGGCGGTCGGCGCGCTGGAACTGCGCCAGGTGTTCAGCTGGCTTGCCATCGGGCCGGCGGTGTCCAATTTCATAGGGCCGTTTTCAGCGGGCCTGCTGATCGACCATGTGGGCGCCGTGCCCGGCAGTACTTCGGGCTACCGTGCGGCGTTTTTCCTGATGGCCGTCCTGCCGCTGGCCTGCTGGTTCCTGGTGCGAAAAACACGGGAGCTGCCGCCGGTGATCGCCGCCAGTGGCGGGCCGAAGTCGGGAGCCTGGGATTTACTGCGCCAGCCCACCTTCCGCCGCCTCATGCTGGTGAACTGGTTCCTGTCGTCCTGCTGGGACGTCCATACCTTCGTCGTGCCGGTGCTGGGTTTTGAGCGCGGCATCAGTGCCTCGGTGATCGGCACCATCCTGGGTTCCTTCGCGGTGGCGGCGGCGCTCATCCGCATGGTGATGCCGCTGGTGGCGGCTCATTTGCGTGAATGGAAGGTGCTGGCGGGCGCCATGCTGGCGACGGCCGCGCTGTTCGGCATCTACCCGCTGATGCGCTCGGCCATCGGCATGGGCCTGTGCTCGATCCTGTTGGGCCTGGCGCTGGGCATGGTGCAACCCATGGTCATGAGCATGCTGCACCAGATCACGCCGGAGGCGCGCCACGGCGAGGCGCTGGGCCTGCGGCTGATGGCGATCAATGCCTCAAGCGTGGTGATGCCCATGCTGTTCGGCTCGGCCGGTGCTCTGATCGGGATTGCCGGCGTGTTCTGGACCATCGGCGCGGTGGTGGGCAGCGGCTCCCGCCTGGCCTGGCTGCTCAAGGACAGCATGCCGGCCCATGGCGGGCACGGCGAGGTCAAAGACGGTAAAAGTCCTTGATCATGTCCCAGGCGACCTGGGGGTCGTCGACGTATTGGAACAGCTTGAGATCGTTCGGCGAGATCACGCCTTCCTCCACCAGCATCTCGGTGTTGAGCAGGCGCTTCCAGTAGCTGCTGCCGAACAGGATGATGGGCACCGGCTTGGCCTTGCGGGTCTGCACCAGCGTGATGACCTCAAACAGTTCGTCGAGCGTGCCGAAGCCGCCCGGAAACACTACCAGCGCCTTGGCGCGCATCATGAAGTGCATCTTGCGCAGCGCGAAGTAGTGGAACTTGAAGGAAAGCTCGGGGGGCACATAAGGGTTGGCCGCCTCTTCCATGGGTAGCACGATGGCCAGGCCCACGCTCATGCCGCCGGCCTCGTGCGCGCCGCGGTTGGCCGCCTGCATGATCCCTGGGCCTCCGCCGGTGCAGATGAAGAGCTTGGTTTCCGGCGGCTTGTCGCTGCTGTATTGGGCCACCAGCTTGCCGAAGGCGCGGGCGCTCTCGTAGTAGTGGGCATTGCGCGCCAGTTTTTTCGCGCGGTCTATGACCTCCGGGTCGCCGCCGGCCTCCGCCTCGGCCACCATGAGGGCGGAATCCTCTTCGCTGCGAAACCGCGCGCTGCCGAAAACCACCACGGTGTTTTCAATGCCGTGGGCCTGCTGCTCCAGGTCCGGCTTGAGCAGTTCCAGCTGAAAGCGTATGCCGCGGGTTTCGCGGCGCAGCAGGAATTCAGGATCGGCAAAAGCCAGCCGGGAGGCGTCTGCTTCGAGAGGGTTGCCTTCGTTGGCATGGGCCTGCAACGCTGCCCACGCGTCCGCCAGCCGGGGGGCCTGGATATCACGGGTTTTATTGTTCATGGGCCTATTGTGATGGAGTTGCGGGGTGGGACCGCCTGGAGCGGGGAAAGCAAAAAGGCTCCTTGCGGAGCCTTTTTGAACTTCAAAGTGCCGGGGAGCGCTTAGACGCGTTTGCGGTATTCACCGGTGCGGGTGTCGATTTCGACCACATCGCCCTGGGCCACGAAGATGGGCACGCCGATTTCAAAACCAGTGGCGATCTTGGCGGGCTTGAGCACCTTGCCGGAAGTGTCGCCCTTGACGGCGGGTTCGGTCCAGGTGATCTCGCGCTGCACGCTGGTGGGCAGTTCCACCGAGATGGCCTTGCCGTCGTAGAACACGACTTCAAGTTCCATGCCGTCCTGCAGGTAGTTGAGCGAGTCGCCCATGTTTTCGGCTTCGACTTCGTACTGGTTGTACTCGGAGTCCATGCAGATGTACATGGGGTCGGCGAAGTAGGAATAGGTGCATTCCTTCTTGTCGAGGACGATCTGGTCCATCTTGTCGTCGGCCTTGAACACGACTTCGGTGTTGAAGTTGGCGATCAGGCTTTTGAGCTTCATGCGCACGGTGGCGGAATTGCGCCCACCGCGGCTGTATTCGGTCTTGAGCACCACCATCGGGTCTTTGCCGTGCATGATGACGTTGCCAGCGCGGATTTCTTGAGCGATTTTCATAGCAGTTTCACTGAGGTAGGCCGCTAAACGCTTGCACTCGTGTGCAGGTTGCGCGGCGGGTTGTGCAGGACGCCAAGACCTGGTTGGTCTTCGGGCCGGTCTGCAAAGCCCATGATTTTAACGTTTTTTTGCCACAAAGCCGAGTAACCGGGTCACCAGGTCGTCCTGGGCCAGCAGGCGGGCCCGCGCCGCCTGGGCGGCGGCCTGCCAGGCGGGCAGCTCGGCCGGCAGGGGCCCGGGGCCCGCCGTGGCGCCTTCGGTCCAGGCCTGGCTGTTCCAGGCGGCATGAAACGCACGCAAGGAGGGCGGTGCGTCCAGCCAGTCCAGAAAAGCCTGCAGCTTGGCCAGGTGGGCGTCGTCATGCTGGGGGTAGATCTGCCAGACGAAAGGCTTGCCGGTCCAGAGCGCCCGTACTATGGAGTCTTCCCCGCGCACGAAATTCAGGTCACAGGCCCAGAGCAGGTGGTCGAACTCCGGCTGGGCCAGAAGGGGCAGGTAGGAGATCGAGAGTTGCCCGCGGCCGCCTTGATCGGGTTTGTCACCTGCAATGGCGCGCACCGCCGCGGCGGCGCGGCCGGCGGCCACCAGCAGGCGGACCGGCCGGTCCAGCAGGCCCTGCCGCGCGAATTGCGCCAGCAGGCCCCGCAGAGCAGGGGGCTCGTAGCAGAACAGGGATACCAGTGTTTCCCCCTGGCTGTCGATTCCCAGGGCCTGAAGCCATTTGTTCCGGTCAAACAGCTTTTGTCGTTCCAGCAGGCCGGGTTCCCGCAGCAAGCCGCCGGTGCTGTCGGTAAAGCCGGGGTAGAAAAACCATTTGGTCCAGCCCGCCGCCGGGCCGCTTTGCATTGGCGAGGGCAAGGCATGGTTGCGTTCGACATAGCCCTCGGCGGACAGGTATTCGAGGTTGATCCAGACAGGCTTACAGCCGGTCGTCTTTGCGACCTGGGAGCAGGCGGCCATGAAGTCGGGTGCGATTTCGCAGCCAAAGGCCTCGACCAGCACGTCGGTCGGCTGCTGCGCAAATCCAGCCGTTTCCAGGTCCAGCGGTTTGCCATCCTGTAGCCAGGGCAGCACGCGAACCCCTTCGCGTCCAGCCGGCGCCATCCAGTGCAGGGCTGATGCATCGTCCACCCAGAGCCGCACCGTGTGGCCGCGCGAAGCCAGGTCGGCGGCCAGGCGCCAGCAGATGCCGATGTCCCCGAAGTTGTCGATGACTTTGCAAAAAATGTCCCAAACTCGCGCGTCAGCCATGGCGGGTATTGTGATGCAGGTGATGAAGCCGATGTCGGTGATAGGGCCGGCTCTCAAACCGCCGGTACGCGGCAAAATAGAGGAATGCCTGAACATTCCCCCGTTCACCCTCCCGCTGAAAAGCCGAGCTCCGGACACACGCCCGAGCTGCTGGCCGAAGTGGCAGCGCTGCCCGCTTTGCCAGGTGTTTACCGCTATTTCGATGCCGAGGGCGGCGTGCTCTATGTCGGCAAGGCGCGCAACCTCAAGAAGAGGGTTTCCAATTACTTCCAGAAGAACCACGGCGGCACGCGCATAGGCCACATGGTGACCAAGATCGCCCGCATGGAGACCACGGTGGTGCGCTCCGAGGCGGAAGCGCTGCTGCTCGAAAACAACCTGATCAAGACGCTCAACCCGAAATACAACATCCTGTTTCGGGACGACAAGAGTTACCCCTATCTCAAGCTCACGGGTGCCCGACCGCCGGTGGAGGGCGAGGCGCCCCATGCCGCGGTGTTCCCGCGCATCGCCTACTACCGCGGCGCGGTCGAAAAGAAACACCGCTACTTCGGGCCTTACCCCAGCGCCTGGGCCGTCAAGGACACCATCCTGTTGCTGCAGAAGGTGTTCAAGCTGCGTACGTGTGAAGACACGGTATTCAACAACCGCACCCGGCCCTGCCTGCTGTACCAGATCAAGCGTTGCTCGGCGCCCTGCGTTGGCCATGTGTCGCCCGAGCAGTATGCGCTGGACACCGCCAACGCCGAGCGCTTTCTGCAGGGTCAGGCGCAGGACATCCTGACCGAGCTCGAGAAAAAAATGCTGGCCCATGCCGACAGGCTGGAGTTTGAGCAGGCCGCCGAGCTGCGCAACCAGATGTCGGCGCTGTCCAAGGTGCTGCACCAGCAGTCCATGGAAATAGGCGGCGACAAGGACGTGGACATCCTGGCGGTGAAAGTGCAGGGCGGCAAGGCTTGCGTCAACCTGGCGATGGTGCGCGGCGGCCGTCACCTGGGCGACAGGGCTTATTTTCCGAGCCACGTGGAGAATGCGGCCGATGTTGCCGCGCTCGATGCCGAGGCCGGCGTGGAGGCCGATTCGCAGGCTTCGCAAGATGAAGCGGCTCCGGCGTCTCCCGCCAAGCCGCTGGAGGCCCTGGTGCTGGAAGCCTTTATCGCGCAGCACTACATCGACGTGCCGGTACCGCCCACTTTGGTTTGCAGCGAGCCGGTGGACAAGGAGTTGATGGAGGCGCTGAGCGCCCAGGCCGGTACCCGGGTCACGGCCATTCACCAGCCGCGCGAGCAGCGCCGTATCTGGCTGGAGATGGCGCAGAAAAATGCCGGCCTGCAACTGGCCCGATTGCTGGCCGAGCAGGGCTCGCAGCAGGCGCGCACGCGCGCGCTGGCCGAGGCGCTGGACTTGCCGCTGGATAACCTGGATACGCTGCGCATCGAATGCTTTGACATCTCCCACACGGCCGGCGAATCGACGCAGGCTTCCTGCGTGGTTTTCCAGGAGCACAAGATGGTCAACAGCGAATACCGCCGCTACAACATCGAGGGCATCACGCCGGGCGACGATTACGCGGCCATGCGCCAGGTGCTGACGCGCCGCTACACCCGGCTGGCCGAAGCCGCGCGCAACGGCGAGGCCAAGCTGCCTGACCTGGTGCTGGTGGACGGCGGCAAGGGGCAAGTCGCGATGGCGCGCGAGGTGTTCGAGGAACTGGGCCTGGACCTGGGGCTGATCGCCGGCGTGGAAAAAGGCGAGGGCCGCAAGGTCGGCCTGGAAGAGCTGGTGTTCGCCGACGGGCGGGAGAAGGTTTACCTGGGGCGGGATTCGGCCGCGCTGATGCTGATTGCGCAGATTCGCGACGAAGCCCATCGCTTTGCGATCACCGGCATGCGGGCCAGGCGCGCCAAGGTGAGGGTGGGCGGCAGCAAGCTCGAGGACATCGCGGGCATAGGCCCGAAACGGCGTGCCAGCCTGCTGCAGCGCTTCGGCGGCATTCGCGGCATCGCCTCCGCCAGCGCTGAGGACATTGCCACGGTGGACGGCATTTCCCGGGACCTGGCCGAGGAGATCTACCGGGCGCTGCATTGATGCGCGTCGTTCGGCCAGCCGCCCGGTGCGCGGGCGGCCCAGACGTATTTGTGCAACGGAAGCCACCGTTTTGGTGCGCTTTGGCCGGGCGCCCGGCAGGCGGGCTGCGGCTCATGCCAAAATCGGGTCATGTTTCTGACCATCCCCACGCTGATGACCTGGACCCGCATTGTTGCGATTCCGCTGATCGTCGGGGTGTTCTACCTGAACCTGGCGCCCGCGGAGCGCAACCTGATCGCCACCGTGATGTTTGTGGTGTTCGCCGCGACCGACTGGCTGGACGGCTTCCTGGCGCGCAAGCTGAACCAGACATCCTCTTTCGGCGCCTTCCTCGATCCGGTGGCCGACAAATTCCTGGTCTGCGCCTCCCTGCTGGTGCTGGTACACCTGCAGCGCGCCGACGTCTTTGTGGCCCTCATCATCATAGGCCGCGAGATCGCCATTTCAGCGCTGCGCGAATGGATGGCCCTGATTGGAGCGACAAAGAGCGTGGCCGTGCACATGCTGGGCAAGGTCAAGACCACGGTGCAGATGATTGCCATCCCCTTTTTGCTGTTTGACGGCGTGCTGTTTGGTGTCATCAACACGCATGTGTGGGGCACCTGGCTGATCTGGGTCTCCGCCATCCTCACGGTCTGGTCCATGGTTTATTACCTGCGAAAAGCCATCCCGGAAATCCGCGCGCGCGCCAAATAGCCTCGCCGCGCCCTGAAGCTGCCGTCCTTGCCTTCCTCCTCTTCCTCGCCGAGCGCCCTGATCCGGGCCATGCCCGCCGTGTTTGTCCTGATCTGGAGCACGGGCTTCATCGTCGCCAAATACGGCCTGCCCTACGCGCCGCCGCTGACCTTCCTGGCCATCCGTTATTTCCTGTCCATCGTCTGTTTCCTGGTGTGGATAGCATTGGCCCGGGCCGCATGGCCGAGGACGCGTGCACAGTGGGGGCACCTGGCGGTCACCGGCTTGTTGATGCATGCGGGCTACCTGGGCGGCATCTGGACCGCGATGAAGGCCGGCATGGGTTCGGGCCTGACGGCGCTGATCGTCGGGCTTCAACCCGTGCTCACGGCGCTGTGGGTTTCATGGCAGTCTTCGGGCGATTCCGGCAACCCGCAATCCAGGGTCAGCCCGCGGCAATGGGCCGGCCTGGCGCTGGGGCTGGGCGGCCTGTTGCTGGTGGTCTCGCGCAAATTCGGGACGGGCCAGGAAGTGACTGCGCTGACGCTGGCCTGCACCGTGTTTGCCCTGTTCTGCATCACGGCCGGCACGCTCTACCAAAAACGCTTTGTCCAGCCCGCCGATGTGCGCACGGCCAACGCCATCCAATTGGCGGCCGCCTTTGTGGTGACGCTGCCGCTGGCCTTGTTGCTCGAAACCGAGGCGATCAACTGGAATATCCACTTTCTGGGCGCCATGGCCTGGTCGGTGCTGGCGCTGACGCTGGGCGGCAGCTCTTTGCTCTACCTGCTGATCCAGCGCGGTGCGGCCACCTCGGTGACCAGCCTGCTCTACCTCGTTCCACCCACCACGGCCCTGATGGCGTGGGCGCTTTTTGGCGAATCCATCACCACTGCCACTGTTGTGGGCACGGCGCTCACGGCGCTGGGCGTGAGCCTCGTGGTGCGCTCCGCGAAGCCGTCGCGGGCCGTGTAGTTTTCCAGGGGGCCCCCTGGAACTGCGCGACCAGATGGTCTATCAGCAGCCGGATGCGCCGGGGCTGGTCGGTGCGATAGGGCGCCAGCCAGTGGATGTCGGCGTCGGGCATCGAATATCCGGGCAGCACGCGCACCAGCTGGCCGGAGGCCAGCTGCGGAGCGATGTCCCAGAGGCTGCGCAGCATGATGCCGCGGCCTTCCAGGCACCAGTCACGCACCAGTTCCCCTGAATTGCTGGCCAGCGGGCCATGGACGCGCACCCGCACCGGCATCTTGTCGCGCTCCCGGTGCAGCGACCAGGCATCAAAGCGCTGGCCCGCGGCATTGCCGTTTTCCCGCACGATCAGGCAGACGTGGTTCTGCAGCGCCTCCAGGTCGGTGGGCGCTCCGTGCTGCTTGATGTAGCGGGGCGAGGCCACCAGCACACGCTGGTTGCGTGCCAGCCGGCGCGACACCCACTCTGCGGCCTGGCGGCCCTGCACCGACCACAGCCAGATGGCGCCGTCAAAGCCTTCGTTGGCCAGGTCGGGCAGCCGTTCTGTCAGTTGCAGCTGGATCTCGATGCGCGGATAACGCTCCTGGAAAGCCGCCAATGTCGGCCCCAGCCACAGGCGACCAAACCCGAATGTGGCGGCCAGGCGGATCAAACCCGTCGGCTCCGCCTTGCGTTCCTGCAGTTCCGATTCAAGCGCCATAAAGCCCTGCAGCAGGACTTGCGCGCGTTCGCACACTGTTTCTCCTTCGGCCGTGGGGCTCACGCGCCGGGTGGTGCGCTGGAACAGGCGTTGCCCCAGCTGGGCTTCAAGCGCGGCGAGCCGCTTGGTCACCACCGGAGGAGCCACATCCAGGCTGAGGGCGGCAGCACTAAGGCTGCCGCCGTCGCGTATCGCCAAAACCAGCTCAAGGTCGCCGCGTTCCATTTGTGCCTTAAAGGAAATAATCGATTGCCTCATTATTGCTTGAATCGGCGCGGTATCTTCTACAGAATCAATGCCAGGCAAACAGGCGGGTGCCATTCCCGACGGAAAGAGAAATCAAGGCTGATTGATGTTCGAAGGATTCTCCCAGTGTGATATCGAAGGGCCGGCCGGCAGGCTGCGCATCTTGCAGGGCGGCAGCGGGGCGCCTTTGCTGCTGTTGCACGGCCATCCGCAAACCCATGTGATGTGGCACGCGGTGGCCGGCGAACTGGCCAAGGCCTTCTCCGTGGTCATGATGGATCTGCGTGGTTACGGGGATTCGGCACGTGTCGCGAGCGACGCGGATCACCAGGCCTATTCGAAGCGCGCCATGGCGCGGGATGCCGTGGCCGTCATGCAGGCCTGCGGGTTTTCGCGCTTCCAGGTGCTGGCCCACGACCGCGGCGCGCGCGTGGCACACCGCCTGGCGGCCGACCATCCCGATGCCGTGGAGCGCCTGATGTTGCTGGATATCGCGCCCACGCTCGCCATGTACGACAACACCTCGGATGCCTTTGCGCGCGCTTACTGGCACTGGTTCTTCCTGATCCAGCCGCCGCCTTTGCCGGAAGCGCTGATCGAGTCTGATCCGGTGCGCTATGTGCGCAGCGTGATGGGCAAGCGTCATGCCGGCCTGGCCGCGTTCGCACCGGCCGCATTGGCTGAATACGAACGCTGCGCGCAGATTCCCGGCACCGCCGCCAGCATTTGTGAAGACTACCGGGCCTCCGCCAGCATCGACTTGCTGCATGACCGCGCCGATGTTGCCGCCGGCCTGCGCCTGGCGCAGCCGCTGCGTGTGCTGTGGGGCGAGCATGGCGCGGTGGGCCAATGCTTCAAGGTGCTCGATCTCTGGCGCGAACGCGCGCTGGATGTGTCGGGCCTGGCCCTGCCTTGCGGCCACTACATCGCGGAAGAGGCGCCGGCGTTGCTGCTGGCTGAAGCCCTGGCATTTTTCAAACCCTGAACCCTGGAAACCAAAGGAAAACACCATGAGCAAGCACACCGGAAGAAAGAGAATCGCGGTCATCGCCGGCGACGGCATCGGCAAGGAAGTCATGCCCGAAGGCATACGCGTGCTGGAGGCCGCGGCCGTCAAGTACGGCATTGACCTGCAGTTCGACCACTTTGACTTCTCGAGCTGGGATTACTTCGAGAAGCACGGCAAGATGCTGCCCGACAACTGGAAAGACCAGATCGGCGGGCATGATGCGATTTACTTCGGCGCAGTGGGCTGGCCTGACAAGATTCCCGACCATGTCTCCCTGTGGGGCTCGCTGCTGTTGTTCCGTCGCGAGTTCGACCAGTACATCAACCTGCGGCCGGCGCGCCTGATGCCCGGCATCATCGCGCCCGTGGTGCGGCGCGACGGCAGCCCGCGCCAGCCTGGTGAAATCGATTTTTACATCGTCCGCGAAAACACTGAAGGCGAGTATTCGAGCATAGGCGGCAAAGCCTTTCCCGGAACCGAGCGCGAGTTTGTGCTGCAGGAATCGGTATTCACCCGGGTCGGCGTTGACCGTGTGCTGAAATTCGCTTTCGAGCTGGCGCAATCCCGGCCCAAGAAGCACCTGACGAGTGCAACCAAATCCAACGGCATCTCGATATCCATGCCTTACTGGGATGAGCGCGTGGCCGAGATGGCGAAAAGCTATCCGGATATTCAACTGGATAAATTCCACATCGACATCCTCACCGCGCACTTTGTGCAGCGCCCGGATTTCTTCGACGTGGTGGTGGCCAGCAATCTGTTCGGCGATATCCTGAGCGACCTGGGGCCGGCGTGCACCGGCACCATAGGCATCGCGCCCAGCGCCAACCTCAATCCCGAGCGCAAGTTCCCCTCGTTGTTCGAGCCGGTGCACGGCTCGGCGCCCGACATTGCGGGCCGTAATATCGCCAATCCCATCGGCCAGATTTGGTGCGGTGCAATGATGCTGGAATTCCTCGGTCACAAGGAGGCGCACGACGGCATCCTCGCCGCGATCGAAAAAACATTGAACCCCAAAAGTGGTGCGCCGCGCACGCCCGACCTGGGGGGAAAAGCCGGCACAACCGATGTCGGCAAGGCCGTTGCGCAGGCCCTGGCAGGCTTGTAAAACCGCTGCAAAGCCCCGTTTTGTCAAGCATGAAAATTACACATCATGCTTACGATTAAGTCTGGAAAGCGCTGAAAAAACGTCTAGAATCCGCCTCCGCACGTTGTAAAAACCTGCTGCTGTATTGACAGGTTAGAAGTCCATGGCTCTAATTGGAAGCAGCAGAAAACCTGCACAAGCCGCTCCCGCTGACACCATCACCACAGTGTCCCGGGAGATATTTTTTAGAGACAACCAGATTAACTTTTTATCAACGAGGGGCTCCTTGTGAACAAGACTGAACTGATCGAGCACATTGCCAAGCATGCAGACATTTCCAAAGCTGCCGCCACGCGCGCGCTGGAATCCACGATTGGCGCTGTGAAAACAACCCTGAAAAAAGGAGGCTCCGTGTCTCTGGTGGGTTTTGGCACTTTCGCGGTGGGCAAACGTGCTGCACGCACCGGCCGTAATCCACGGACCGGCGATGCGATTAAAATCAAGGCAGCCAAGGTTCCGAAGTTCCGTCCGGGCAAAGCGCTCAAGGATGCTTTGAACTGACAAGAACGTTTGACGTGGGGTGCTTAGCTCAGTTGGTAGAGCAGCGCCCTTACACGGCGTAGGTCGGCGGTTCGAGCCCGTCAGCACCCACCACCCACGAGGAAAAGGCGAACGAGGTTCGCCTTTTTTATTGGTGGCCCCGGCTTTGTCCGTTAGCAGTCGTACAGGAAATTCGAGATGTTTGATTTCGTTCGCAAGCACACCAAGATTGTCATGGTGCTGCTGTTTTTGCTGATTCTTCCGTCCTTTGTGTTGTTCGGCCTTGACGGCTACAACCGCTCCAAGGACCAGAGCGCGACAGTGGCCAAGGTGGACGGCAAAAACATCACCCAGCCTGAATGGGACCGTGCTCACCAGCGCGAGATGGACCAGCTGCGCAACTCCATGCCCAACCTGGACCCCAAGCTGCTCGATTCGCCCGAAGCGCGCTACGCTTCCCTCGAGCGGCTGGTACGCGAGCGCGTTGTTGCTGCCGCTGCTGAAAAGTTCAGGCTCACGACGAGCAACGAGCGCCTGGCGCGCGAGTTGCAGCAGAGCCCCGAGATCGCCTCCTTGCGCCGCCCCGACGGCAGCCTCGACATGGAGCGCTATCGCCAGCTGCTGGCGGCGCAGGGCATGAGTCCCGAAATGTTCGAAGCCAATGTCCGCACCGACTTGTCGAACCGCCAGGTGCTGGCGGGTGTAGGCGCCAGCGGCTTTGCATCCAATTCCGCCGCCGACATTTCGCTGAATGCCTATTTTGAAAAACGCGAAATCCAGCTGGTCCGTTTCAATGCGGCCGACTTCGCCGGCAAGCTGAACCCGACGGATGCCGAACTCGAGCAGTATTACAAGGCCAACGAGAAACTCTTCCAGGCGCCCGAGCAGGCCAGCATCGAATACGTCGTGCTGGACATGGACGGCGTGGGCAAGAGCATCGCCGTCAACCCGGCCGACCTGAAAACCTACTACGAACAGAACAGCCAGCGCTTTGAGGGTGAGCGGCGCGCCAGCCACATCCTGATCGCATCGCCCAAGACCGCACCCGCGGCCGACCGTGAAAAAGCCAAGGCCAAGGCACAGGAACTGCTGGCACAGGTCAAAAAATCGCCCGACACTTTCGCCGATGTAGCGCGCAAGAATTCGCAGGACCCCGGCTCGGCGGCCAAAGGCGGTGACCTGGATTTCTTCGCACGCGGCTCCATGGTCAAGCCGTTTGAGGATGCCGTTTTCTCCATGAAGAAAGGCGATATCAGCGATGTGGTTGAGTCAGAGTTCGGTTATCACATCATCAAGCTCACGGACACCAAGCAACGCAGCTTTGAAGAGCTACGCCCGGAACTCGAAGCGGCGATGAAAAAGCAGGAAGCGCAGAAGAAGTTCGCGGAATCTGCCGATGTGTTCACCAATACCGTGTATGAGCAGGCCGAAAGCCTCAAGCCTGCGGCGGACCGCCTGAAGCTGGAGATCAAGTCGGCAGCCAACGTAATGCGCCAGCCCCAGCTTGGTGCAACCGGCGTACTAGCGAACCCGAAGTTCCTCAATGCCTTGTTCGCACCGGACGCGATTGAAAAAAAACGCAACACCGAAGCCATTGAAGTCGGACCCAGCCAGCTGGCTTCGGGACGCATCGTGCAATACACACCGGCCCACACCCGCCCCCTGGCCGAAGTCAAGGACACCGTGCGCCAGCGCCTGGTGGCCCAGCGTGCCGCCGAAGAAGCCCGCAAGGAAGGCGTAGCCAAGCTGGCCGCCTGGAAGGCTGCGCCCGCATCGGCAACGGGCCTGGGCGCGCCGGTCGTGGTGTCGCGTGAGCAAACGCAGAAATTGCCGGCCCCCGTGATCGACGCCGCGCTGCGTGCTGATTCCGCTGCCCTGCCGGCTTTTGCCGGCGTGGACCTCGGAAGCCAGGGCTACGCTGTCGTCAAGGTCGAAAAGGTGATCCCCCGCGACGCACCGGTTGAGGCAGCTGTGAAGCAGCAGCGTGACCAATACGCACAGTGGTGGACCTCGGCGGAAAGCCTGGCTTACTACAACAGCCTGAAAGACCGTTTCAAGGCGGAAATCCTGGTACCCAAGCCCACCCCGGCCAAGGCGAATCCGGAAGAAGTTGTGACCCAATAAAGAAGGCGGCGGCTTTGCCGCTATAATGAAGAGCTCCGGTGGCTGTAGCTCAGTTGGTAGAGTCCAGGATTGTGATTCCTGTTGTCGTGGGTTCGAGCCCCATCAGCCACCCCAGTATTTGAAAATCCCGCGTACCGCCTGGTACGCGGGATTTTTTCCTTGAGGCCGCAGCCTGGCTGGCCTCATAAACCGCCAGGTCACAATTCGACACCTGCACCGTAGCGAGGTGCAGCAAGATACAGGCCCCCGCAGCTGTTTCAGGCTGTTTGCCGGCTGCTTCGATCATGACTCCTCAATCACGCTCCCCGCATTTCTGGGGGGGACGCCATCTTCAAGACGGGAATCCCTTGTTTCAGCCCTTCGATCTTTTCGCCTCGGCCCCACGGGCCTTGATCCGCTTGCCGGCTGTTTTCCTGGCGGCGGTGCTGGTGGCGGCTGGCGCGGGCGCGGCGGATACCTGGCTGACCATCACCGGCGATCCCGCCAACTCCGCGAGCCATTACATCCAGGTCAACGTGGCAGCTATCGAGATCAAGGATGACCTCCGGCTCCTTCCCGTGCGCATCAACCGTGCAACGCAATGGGCCCCGGCCGGCGAGAACCTTCAGTTCCGCTCCGTGGTGGCCGAGGTGCAGATCGACTGTACCCAGCAGATCGCCCGCTATGTGAAGGCGGCTTTTTATGCCCAACCCGATTTCCGCGGACAGCCTTTCAGAATCACCACCTATGCCGGTGATGACATACGGCCCATGATCTTCAAGGACAGTGACGAGGACCCCAATGCGCGCATCGTCAAGGCCGCTTGCAGTGTCAAGAACGTGACCAACTGACAGCGGTGAGATAACGGGGAAGAAAGTGGGCGGCCGGGGCCGCCATAGCCCTGGAAAAGCTCAGTTGACCATGACCAGCTTGCCCTTGACGCCGCGCGAGCCCATATAGGCGTAGGCGGCTTTGAGTTCGGCCATGGGCATGGTGCGGTCTATCACCGGCTTGATCTTGCCGCTTGCGTACCAGCCTGCCAATTCAGCCATCATGGCCGCATTGGCCTTGGGTTCGCGCTTGGCAAAGTCACCCCAGAACACGCCCACGATGGAGGCACCCTTGAGCAGCGTCAGGTTCAGCGGCAGGGCGGGGATGGGGCCCGATGCGAAGCCGACGACCAGGTAGCGGCCGCGCCAGGCGATGGAGCGGAAGGCCGGCTCGGCGAAGTCGCCCCCCACGGGGTCATAGATCACGTCTGGTCCCTTGCCTTCGGTCAGCGCCTTGATTTCATCGCGCAGGTTTTTGCTGCTGTAGTTGATGGTGGCGTCCGCGCCGATGGAGGCACAGAGCGCGCATTTCTCGTCTGTTGAGGCTGCGGCGATCACGCGCGCGCCGGCGGCTTTGGCAATCTGGATGGCGGCGGTGCCCACGCCGCCCGCAGCGCCTAGTACCAGCACGGTTTCGCCCGCCTTCAGTTGCGCGCGGTCCATTAAGGCATGCCATGACGTGGCGTAAATCATGATGAACGCGGCGGCGTCCACATAGGAAAAGCCCGGAGGCAGCGGCATGCACAAGGCCGCCGGCGCGATGGTGTGTGTGCCGAAGCCGCCCGTGCCTGAGAGGCAGGCCACGTTCTGCCCCACTTGAAGGTGTTTGACGCCTTCACCCACGGCCTGGACAACGCCTGCGTATTCGGAGCCCGGCACGAAGGGCAGGGGTGGTTTCATCTGGTATTTGTTCTGCACGATCAGCAGGTCGGGGAAGTTCAGGCTGGCCGCCTTGATTTCAATCAGGACTTCGCCGGCCTTGGGCTGCGGCGTGGGCAGTTCTTTCCATGTCAGCGCGTCCACGCCGGTGGGGTTTTCACAAAGCCAGGCTTGCATGAGATGTCTCCGAGGGTGAGGTATGAAGGCCGCGTGCGCCGCAGAGGCCGGAAATAGCCAGAAGCGGGGAGGGCTGCGCCTTGATTGCATCATAGGCAAAGCGGGCGTCCTCGGCAGCCCTAAATACGCCTGGGCTGTCACGGTCGTGACCGTAAAATCACCGCATGAAAATTCTCATCTGCAACGACGACGGTTACCAGGCTTCCGGCATCATCGCCCTCTACGAAGCGCTTAAAACCGTTGCGGATGTCGAGGTCGTGGCGCCCGAGCACAACAACAGTGCCAAATCGAACGCGCTGACCCTGCACTCGCCGATGTACGTGCAGACAGCCGCCAACGGCTTTCGCTACATCAACGGCACGCCAGCGGACTGCGTCCACATCGCGCTGACCGGCCTGCTGGGCTACCGGCCCGACCTGGTGGTGTCAGGCATCAACAACGGTGCCAACATGGGCGACGACACGATCTATTCCGGTACGGTGGGCGCGGCCATGGAAGGCTATCTGTTCGGCATCCCGTCCATCGCTTTTTCGCAGACTGAAAAAGGCTGGGCTTATATCGATGTTGCGGCCAGGCGTGCCGCCGAACTGGTGCGGCAGCTGATTCCCTCGCTGGAAAACGTGGCCGAGGGCGCGGAGCCCACGGTGCCGCCCTGGTTGCTTAACGTGAATATTCCCAACCTGCCCGATGAAGAAATCCGCGGCGTGAAGGTGGCCCGTCTGGGGCGGCGCCACGCGGCCGAGCGCGTCATCATGCAGACCAGCCCGCGCGGCGAGACCATGTACTGGATAGGCGGCTCGGGGCCGGCGAAGGAAGCCGGTGAGGGCACCGATTTCCACGCGACCAGCCAGAAGTTTGTCTCCATCACCCCGCTGCAGGTGGATCTGACCGACCATGAGCGCCTGCCTTACTGGGCTCAGACCGCTGCCAAGATGACCGAGTCCCGCTAAAGGCCTGACGCCGTATGAAATCCAGCCTCAAGCCGCCGCTCAACCCCTCGGCGGCCAAGCCGGCCAAGGCCTCCGAAGGCGCAACTCGCCCGTCTTTTCCGGTACGCCTCAAACCCGATGCCGGGGTTCCCTCGGCTACCCGGCTGGCTGGCGCCAACGCTCGCCCCGTGACAGGGGCTGGCTCAATCGGTGCGAAGAAGACCGTTCCTGCACCTGTCGCGCGGCCAGGCGGCATTGGGCTGGATTCCCAGGCCGTGCGCGCGCGCATGGTGGCCAAGCTCGCGGCCCAGGGTGTCAGCGATGCACAGGTGCTGGCGGCCATGGGGCAGGTGGAGCGGCATCGCTTTGTCGACTCCGCGCTCGTCAACCAGGCCTATGAGGACACCAGCCTGCCCATAGGGCTGGGCCAGACCATCTCCAAGCCCAACGTGGTGGCCCGCATGTTGGAGCTGCTGCGGCATAACGCGGCAGGCAGCGCGGGAAAGCTGGGCCGGGTGCTGGAGATCGGTACCGGTTGCGGTTACCAGGCTGCCGTGCTGAGCCATCTCGCCACAGAGGTTTACAGCATCGAACGGCTGCGTGGCCTGCACGACAAAGCCAGGGAGAACCTGCGGACATTACGCCTGCCCAATGTGCATCTGCTCTTTGGGGATGGCATGATCGGTTATGCCAAGGGCGCACCCTATGCGGCGATCATCGCGGCGGCAGGTGGTGAAGCCATCCCTGCGGCATGGGTAGACCAGCTGGCCGTGGGTGGCCGCCTGGTGGCGCCCATGCAAACCGCCGGCGGCGCGCAAGCGCTGGTGGTGGTGGATAAAACCCCCCAGGGCCTGCGGCAGACCTTGCTGGAGGCCGTTCACTTTGTGCCTTTAAAATCGGGGACAAGCTAAAAAGCCGGTCCCCCACAGAGGCGCAGCCCGGCACCCATGCGATAAGTCCAACAAACCAGACAAGCCCTGCGGGCCTTGTGGCCCAGGCAAGTCAGCCAAGATTGATGACGAAAGAAGCAATGAACCAAACCGTACGGCCGAACAGGGAAGTCGCCCTGACTGCCCCCCGATCCGTGCCCGGCAGGCTGGGTATGTCCTGCATGCTCGCAGTCGTGCTGCTTGCAGCGGGTTGCGCTTCACGTTCCCCCACCAACGCACCGGTGGAAGACCGCGGAACCTTTGGGGCGCGCCCGGTGCCGGGCGCTATCGATTCCGGCAACGTCAAGCAGTTGCCCGGTTTTGAGAATGCCGGCAAGCCCGGCTACTACACGGTCAAGCCCGGCGACACCATGATCCGCATCGGCCTGGAAAACGGCCAGAACTGGCGTGACATCGTGCGCTGGAACAACCTTGAGAACCCCAACATCATTGAAGTGGGGCAGGTGCTGCGCGTCGTGCCTCCGACCAGCGAAAACCCCTTGGTGGTGACCCGGCCGGTATCGCCGGGCTCGGCCCCTGCGTCCAGCACGCCGCCTGCGCAAGCCGCCAGCGCCGCCAAGCCGGCATCGGCGCCTGCCGCTGCAAGCCCAAGCCCGGCGCCAGCCGCAAGCGGTGATGAAGACATTGCCTGGATCTGGCCTGCGCAGGGCACCATGGTGGCGGGTTTTGACGAAGCCAAGAACAAGGGCCTGGACATTTCCGGCAAGGCCGGCGATGCAGTGGTGGCCTCCGCCGATGGACGAGTGGTGTACGCGGGCGCCGGCCTGCGCGGCTACGGCAACCTGGTGATCCTCAAGCACAACAACACCTTCCTTACGGCCTATGCGCACAACCAGACGCTGCTGGTGAAGGAAGACCAGAACGTCAAGAAGGGCCAGAAAATCGCTGAAATGGGCAACAGCGACGCGGATCGCGTGAAGCTGCATTTTGAAATCCGCCGCCAGGGTAAACCGGTGGACCCTGCCAAATACCTGCCCGCCAAATAAGCGCGCCGCGCACACAGAAAAAAAGAAGCCCGGCGCTTGTCGGGCTCTTTTTTGCCTGCCGTCCTTTGCCTGCTGTTTCTCCCGGCGAGGACCGTGCTGCATTCCTTTGGCATGCCTGAAAAATGGCACTGCGGCCTGAGACAATTGATGCATGACAGAAGAAAGCCCCATCCCGAAGCCGGCCTACCCGCCAGACCTGCTCGAAGTCGAGTCTCTCGACATCGAGGCCCAGGGTATTGCCCACAGGGCCGACCGCAAAGTGGTATTCATCGAAGGCGCCCTGCCTTTCGAGCAGGTGACGGCCAATGTTTACCGCAAGAAAAACAGCTTTGAAAAAGCCGTGGTGACGACGGTCCACCGTGAGTCGTCGCAGCGTGTGCGTCCGGCCTGCCCGCATTTCGGCCTGCATACCGGTGCCTGTGGCGGCTGCAAGATGCAGCACCTGCACGCGGGCGCGCAGGTGGCCGTGAAGCAGCGTGTGCTGGAAGACAACCTCCGGCATATCGGCAAACTCAAGGCGGACGATCTGCTGCGGCCCATCGAGGGACCGGCCTGGGGTTACCGCTACCGCGCGCGGCTGTCAGTGCGCTATGTGCGAAAAAAGGAAACGGTGCTGGTCGGCTTCCATGAGCGCAAAAGCAGCTATGTGGCCGACATGAGTCAATGCCATGTGCTCCCGCGCCACGTCAGCGACATGCTGGTGCCGCTGCGCGAGCTGGTCGGCGCCATGGATGCGAAGGAAACCCTGCCGCAGATCGAGCTGGCTTGCGGCGACGAGGTGACGGCCCTGGTGGTCCGCCATCTTGAGCCTCTCAGCAATGCCGACCTGGCACGCCTGCGCGCCTTTGCCGCTGCCCGCCCGGGCCTGCAGTGGTGGCTCCAGTCGGGCGGGCCGGACACGGTCAAGCTGCTTGATGAGGCCGTGCCGCAACTGAGCTACGGCCTTCCTGAATTCGGCATCACCATGCCCTTCAAGCCCACCGATTTCACCCAGGTCAATCCGCAGATCAACCAGGCGCTGGTTTCCCGTGCCTTGCGCTTGCTGGCTGTGCGGCCGGATGAGCGGGTGATTGACTGGTTCTGCGGCCTGGGTAATTTCACCTTGCCGCTGGCCACGCGTGCCCGGGAGGTTCTGGGCATTGAAGGCAGCGAGGTGCTGGTGGCGCGGTCCCGCGAGAATTATGAGAAAAACCGGGCAGCGTCCCTTGCCCGCCGGCCATTGGCCCCAACCCGGTTTGTCGCGCGCAACCTGTTTGAAATGACGCCGGCCATGCTGGTCAAGGACGGCACCGCCGACAAATGGCTGGTGGATCCGCCGCGTGAGGGGGCATTTGAGCTGTTCAAATCGCTGGCGGCCCTGCAGCAGCAGGTGACGACCGGTATTCCTTGCGACGACGGCGAGCACCAGCAAAGCCTGTCCCTGGACGGCTGGACGCCGCCCAGGCGCATCGTCTACGTAAGCTGCAACCCGGCCACTCTCGCGCGGGACGCGGGCGTGCTGGTCCGTGGGGGTGGTTGGCGCTGTACGGCGGCCGGCGTGGTCAACATGTTCCCGCACACGGCGCATGTGGAGTCCATCGCGGTATTTGAGCGGACATAAAAAAGGAGCCCGGAGGCTCCTTTTTTTTGAGGTGGCAACCTCAGTCCCTGTCGCCGCCAAAGATGCCCAGCAGAGCCAGCAGGCTCTGGAAGATGTTGAACAGGTCAAGGTAAATGGCCAAGGTGGCGCTGATGTAGTTGGTTTCACCGCCGTCGATCACCTGTTTCAGGTCATACAGCAGGTAGGCACTAAACACCGCGATGGCCAGGGTGCTGATCACCGCCATCAGCATGGTGGAACCGACAAACACATTGATGACGGCTGCGACCAGGATGACCAGGGCGCCGGCAAACAGCCATTTGCCCATGCCGCTCAGGTCGCGCTTGATGACGGTGGACAGGCTGGCCATCACGAACATCACGCCGGCCGTACCGGCAAAAGCCGTCATGACCAGCGATGCGCCGTTGCTGAAGCCCAGCACCATGGCAATCAGGCGCGAGAGCATCAAGCCCATGAAGAAAGTAAAGCCCAGCAGTATGGGCACGCCGGCAGCCGAGTTCTTGGTCTTCTCAATCGCGAAAATAAAGCCGAATGCAACGCCGAAGAACACGATCAGGCCGAGACCGCCTGTCAGTGACCGGGTGATGCCGGTCGCCACGCCCAGCCAGGCCCCCAGCACGGTGGGCAAGAGGCTCAGGGCCAGCAACCAGTAGGTGTTGCGCAGGACCTTGTTGCGTTGCTCGACGCTTGTGGCAACGCCATAGTCGAGGGTTTGAACATTGTCAGTCATGAGAATCGTCTCCAAGGCGCCAGCAAATGCGGGCAAGATTATTTTAGGGTTCATTGCCGTTTTTCCAGCCCGCACTCCCTACTTTTTGTAAGGGTTCTATAAGCTAATTTGGCGGCAATGGGCACGAAAGAGGCCCCCGAATTTGCGTATGCTCGATATCTTTGCCAATAACCGGAAATCCCGAAAGACCATGAAATCAAAAGCAGTGCTTGAATTCGCCGACGTCAAAACCATCGCAGCCGCCGCCGAAGCGGAAGCCCTCAAAAACAACTGGGCCGTGACCATCGCCATCGTCGACGACGGCGGCCATTTGCTGCACCTGCAACGCCTGGACGGCGCACCGCCGATCTCTGCGCACCTCGCTCCCGCCAAGGCCAATACCGCAGCCATGGGCCGACGCGACAGCAAGATTTATGAAGACGTCATCAACGGCGGCCGCATGTCCTTTTTGTCGGCGCCTTATCTCGAAGGCATGCTGGAGGGCGGCGTGCCCATCATGAAGGATGGCCAGTGCATCGGCGCCGTGGGCGTGAGCGGCGTGAAATCGAACGAAGACGCGCTGATCGCGCGTGCGGGCATGGCCGCCATCGGCCTTTGAAACCCGTCTGAGAGGGCATGAAAAAGCCGACCACAGGGTCGGCTTTTTTGTTGGCGTGAGATGAAGTGAGATGAAGGACATCGAGAAAAAAAGCCTGGCTAAACAACTCCGGAAAGTCGGTGGCTGGCTAAAAACGACCTTGGGAGCTTGGTAGCCCCGGATCGCCCCACGATGAAACTGAAACTCTCGATGAGAAAACTGTGCTGAAGCCTCTGGCGGTGTGGGCTTATTTGGTCAGGATCAATTTACCGAGGCGCGTGGCCTGCAGCCGGTAGGTTGAACCGTTGTGGTTGATTTCCACGGCTTTTTGTCCACGCAGGATTTCCGTGCTGTTGACCGTCGCTGAAGAACTGCCCTTGCTGCCCGAAGCGGTCTCTGTTTGCACGGGCGCGCGGGCAGGAAGGCTCAAGGTGTTGGAGGGAGGCATTGCGATGGGCATGTTTAAACCGGTTTGCGTTTCGTTGAGTTAATGATAACCATTCTCATTTGAAAGTCAAGCAAGTTTGTGCTGCGAAGTGTTTTCTCTTTGTGTCAAAGGGTGTGGCCTGTCGCCGATTCAGGCTGGCAGGCCTTGTGATCGGTGGATTAGTTCTTGGGTTCGGTGATAAAGCCGATCTTGCGCAAGCCGGCCTGCTGCGCGGCCGCCATCGCCTGCGCCACGCGTTCGTAGCGAACCGACTTGTCGCCCCGGATGTGCAGCTCGGGTTGCGGATTCTGGGCTGCCGCGGCCTTGAGCTGGGTACCTAGCTCTTCGTCGGTGATCTTGGTTTCGTTGATGAAGTAGCTGCCTTCGGCATCCACGCTCAGGCGGACCGTTTCCGGCTTGATGTTCTGCGCTTCATTGGAAGCGCGCGGCAGGTCGATGTTGACGGAATGCTTCATCACGGGGACCGTGATGATGAAGATGATGAGCAGCACCAGCATGATGTCCACCATGGGCGTCATGTTGATCTCGTTCATCACGTCATCGCTATCGTCTTGGGTTCCAAAGGCCATGGTGCTTCTCGATCGATGGGTAGAGGGCCCTTGCTTCAGCTCGGGGCCGGATGGATGGGGCGTTCAGGCCTTTTTCATGGCCACGACATTGGCCGGGCCACCGGCGCTCACGCGGGCGCCGGTCACGAAGTAGGCGTGCAGGTCGTGCGCGAAGCGGTTGAGCTTTTGCAGCACGCCCTTGTTGCCGCGCACCAGCGCGTTGTAGCCCAGCACCGCGGGGATGGCCACGGCCAGGCCCAGCGCCGTCATGATCAGCGATTCGCCGATAGGGCCGGCCACCTTGTCGATGGTTGCCTGGCCGGCCGCGCCGATGGACAGCAGCGCATGGTAGATGCCCCAGACGGTGCCGAAGAGTCCCACAAAAGGCGCGGTTGAACCGACGGAAGCCAGGATGGCCAGGCCGGACTGCAGCTTGGCGGTGAATTCGTCAATGGCATTGCGCAGCGTGCGCGTGACCCAGTCGCTCACGTCCAGGGCGTCATGCAGGTGCGCCTTGGTATTGCGGTGGTGCAGGGTGGCTTCGCGGCCTTCCAGGGCCAATTGGCGGAAGGGGTTGGTGGGGTCAGCGCCGAGCTTGGTCAGGCCCGCCGCGAAGTCTTCGCTGTGCCAGAAGTCTTCGGCCGCGCGGGCGATCTTCTTGAATTTGATGAGGTCCAGCGACTTGATGATGATGACCATCCATGAGGCCAGCGACATTACCAGCAGCAGCACGGCCACCGATTTGGTGACGATATCGCCCTGGCTCCAGACATTGGCAAGGCCGAATTGGGAATTCATGAATCAATACTCCAAGGTTCAAAAAGATTTCGCCCAGTCCTTGCGCTCAGTCTTTCAATGTCCAGTTGATCGGAACATTAAAAGGCATGGCTTCGGGAACGCCATTGCGTTTGCCGGGCACATAGCGCCAGCTCATGACGGCGTCGTAGGCTGCTTTGTCGAGGCGGGAGAAACCGCTCGAGGTGACAAGTTCGGCGCGTTGGGCTTTCCCGTCGACGCCTATCCATACCTTGTACGTCACCTTGCCTTGTTCACCCATGCGCCGGCTCAGGGTCGGGTAGACCGGTGTCGGGTTTTGCAGGTAGTCGGCGTCGCTGGACGGCAATTGCACAACCGGAGGTCCGGGTGGCGCCGCGGGCGCCATGGCCACCGGCGCGGGCGGCAAAGGCGGCGTGACCACGCCCGTCGGGGCATTGGGCGAGGGCGCCGGGTCGGGAATGGCCAGTGGCTGGGGGGCAGGTAGCACCGGCGCTTTCGCGACGGGCTTTTTCTGCACGGCCGGTGTTGGCGGCGCGGGGGGGACAGGCTCCACCTTGGGAGCGGGGGGGCTTATGAATTGGGTGATGATTTCCGCGGGTACCACGACTTCCGCAGCGCGCATCAGCAAGCCGCTTTGCAGCGCCCAGATGAAGCCGATGTGCAGCCCGACCACCACCAGGGCGATCACGGCATTTCGGCTTGGCGGCTGGCGCGGCGCTGGTGGGCGCGGGGCGGTGGAGAAGGTGGCGGTCATCGGGGATGGCGGATGGGGCAAAGGCCGCGCGCGCTGCGGGCCGGTTCAATCAGTGTTTGAGCAAAATCAGCGGCGGAAGATCCACCACGCGGAAACAATCACCAGGACCAGGCTGGCGGGCAGCGCTGCGATCAGGCTTGGGGTGAATGTTGCAAGATGTTCCATGGGCTGCCTTCCTGCGCGTGGCTGGCGAGCTTGATGTTGGCCGTCGGGCAACTGGTGCTGCACTGTGCCACCACGTCACGGGCGCAGCCTTCGCATTGGCCGCATTGGGTGGCCACGCCGAGTTCGAACTGGATTTCGTCAAAGCCCAGGCCCGCACGGGCATGGCGGGCGATTTCCCGGTCGGAGATACGGCGGCAGACGCAAACAATCATGGAAGGGTTTGGCTGGGGATTGATTCAATCGGTGTGCAGATTATAAATGCGAATCTGTCGCATTTGCAATCTTGGGTGGGTTTATTTTCCCGGCCCCCATCTCCGGCCCCCGCCAGCCATGGATTTCCCAGCCTCAAGCGAGCATTTAGCCCAAAAAAACAGGCCCGGAATGCTATGAATTTTATAGTAAGAGTTGGCCGGCCACGATTCGCGTGGCCAGGGAAGCGTCGAGGATGTCGGCGAAGCGCTTGAATCCCGGCCTAGACTTCAGCCCACATGCGCAGCAGGTTGTGGTAGCAGCCGGTCAGCCGAACTACCTCCGGGCTTTCGGCGGCACCTTGGGCCGTGTTTTCCACCTCTTTCTGGCGCAGGGAGGTGATAGCCATGTCCATCTCGTACAGAAGCCGGCGCTGGGCGTCGGAGCGGACCATGCTTTCGATCCAGAAAAAGCAGGCCAGCCGCTCGCCGCGCGTAACCGGCTCGACGCGGTGCACCGAGGTGCCCGGATACATCACGAGGTCGCCGGCGTCGAATTTGATGCGCTGCTCTCCGTAGGTGTCCTGCACCACCAGTTCGCCTCCGTCGTAGCTGGCCGGATCGCTCAGGAACAGCGTGCAGGAGATGTCGGTGCGCACGTGGCGCGCGGTGGCGGCATGCGTGCGCACGGCGTTGTCGATATGGTTGCCGAAGTTGTTGGCATCACCGCCATAGCGGTTGAAAAGCGGAGGGTAGACCGATTTGGGCAGCGCCCCGGTGACGAACATGGGGTTGCGGGCCAGGGCCACCGATACGATGTGGCGTGCCTGCTGGGCGGCAGGCAATTCTTCAGGCAACTGCAGGTTGTTCTTGACGGTGCCGCTCTGGCTGCCGGCCGTGATGCGGCCGTCGGCCCAGTCGGCGCCCAGGACCAATTGGCGGACCTGTGCGAGTTCGTCGGGCTGGAGGGCTTGGTGAATGCGAAGCAGCATGGAGGCATCTCCGGAAAGATCGCTGAAATGAAAAAGGCACCCGGAGTATCACCCAGGTGCCTTAAACCGTGAACAGGTTCTAAAACCTTGAAAAAATTCTCGCTTTGAATCAGAACTTGCTTGTCAGCGTCACGCGTACGCTGCGGGCGTCGCCGGGCGCGGCAAAGCCGCGGTACAGCGTGTTGTAGTACACCTTGTCAAACAGGTTGTCGATGTTGAGCTTGACGGTATTGCCCTGGCTGATGCGGTATTCCACCAGTGCGTCGGCCTTCACATAGCCTGGTGCGCGGTTGGTGCTAGCCACGCTGTTGGCCGGCTTGTTCTGGCTGACAGCAGTGAAACCACCACCGATGCGCCACTTGTCGCCGATGCGGTAGGTGGTGAACAGGGTGGCCTGGCGGCTCGGGCTGAGGCCCGGGTTTTCGCCGACTTCGGCAAGGCCGGCGGCGTTGGAGCCCGACTTGTCGATCTTCGCCTTGAGGAAACCAATGCCCGCGAAAACATCCCATTGCGGCGTGATGCGGCCGGCAATTTCGAATTCAAGTGCGTCGGTGTGGCGCTTGCCGGACAGCAGGTAGGAGTTGTTGGCGGTGTCGATGTCCGTATTGCGTTCGTTGTATTTCTCGGTGCGTGCCAGGGCCGTACGGAACGACAGGTCGCCGCCGTAGAGTTCCCACTTGGCGCCAATTTCCATATTGCGGCTGCTTTCCGGCGGGGTGTTGGCCGATTGCGGGTCGAACTGGTAGAGGTCGCCAGAGGTATTGAAGGAGGTGCCGTAGGCGGCGTAATAACTCACTTCCTCCGTCGGTTGGAACATCACGCCCAGGCGTTTGCTCAACAGCGTGTCTGAGCGACTGAGAGGTGTATTGTTGGGCGCCGCATTTCCGGCGCGATCAAAGTCGCCGCGGAAGTTATCGATGCGAAGTCCAGCCACCAATTTCCAGTACGGCGTGAGGTCAATGGTGTCCTGCCCGTAAATGCCCAGCGTGGTGGCTTTGAATTGTGTTGCAACGCGCTCGGTGAGGTTACCGCTGATGCCGGTGCTGATCGGGTTGCCCACCGTCGTGGACGGCTTGGCCGCGAGCGCATTGGTAATGAACGGATAGGTGGACCGGCTGGAGTTTTCAACGGCGTATTCGGCGCCCACCAGGATGCTGTTTTTGCGCCCGAACCAATTGGTGCTTGTCAGGTAATCCGTTTGCAGGAAGGTGTGATGCTCCTTGCCCGACTTGGAATTGTTGCCGCGGTTGACCACCGTATTCGGATTCAGGTTGAAAATCGTGGTGCCTGCGGCGAAACTGGACTGCGTGGCCCACATGGCGCGCGAGTAATAGCCGTCGCGCAGCGTGGTCTTCAGGCTGCTGCCGTCCGCCCAGCGATGCGTGTGAGACAGCGTCAGCACATCGGCCTTGTCATTCTGGAAGTCGGTGTTCAGGCCGTACCAGTATTGGTTCGTTGGCGCAGGGGCGGGGCGGCTGTTGAGCCACGCAAAGCCCCAGTCGGGCTTGTCGTTGTAGTGCAGGTGGTAGTAGCTGATTTCGAACTCGTTGGCGGTGCCAATGCCGAAACGGTAGTCCATCGCCAGGCCGCGGCGGTGGGTGGAAGCACTGGCGTTGTCGCCGCGGCCGTCGCCGTCGGTGGCCATGGCGTTGATGCGCAGAGCCGCGTCGTCGTCCAGTTTGAAGTTGAAGTCACCCTGGTAGCGCTGGTAGCCCTTGGTGCCGACGGTGGCATTCACCTCGTGTTCGGTGATCAGGCGTGCCTGTTTGCTGACCTGGTTGATGACGCCGCCGGTGGAACCGCGGCCGAACAGCATGGAAGCCGCGCCGCGCAGCACTTCCACACGCTCGGTGTTGAAGTTGTCGCGGTTGTATTGCGCGATGTCGCGCATGCCGTCCAGGTAGATGTCGCCTGCCGCGCTGAAGCCGCGCAAGCGGATGTTGTCGCCGACACGGCCGCCTTCGCCGGCTTCAAAGGTGATGCCGATGACGTTTTCGAGCGCGCTCTTGAAGCTGTCCTTGCCCTGGTCGTGCATCAGTTTTTCATTGACGACCGTCAGCGATTGCGGAATGTCCTTGGCCGGAACGGGCATCTTGCCGACGCTGGTGATGCCGCTTTGGTAGGTCTGGTTCTCGCGGTCGCGGGTACCCGTGACCGTGACGGGGGCCAGGGTTTTGCCCTCGGCCTGCGTGGTGGTTGTGGTGCCGGTAGCTGTGGGAGCCGGTGCAACGCTTTGCGCCCAGCCGGACACAGAGACGGCCAGCATCAGCGCGCCCAAAGGCAGCAGGGCTTTGTCGGATGAGGCGGCGGAACAGGCCGTTGGTGCGGCGAGAGCGGCGAAGCTGTTGGTACCGGCGTTGCGGTTTTTCTTATTGCGCGCAGATCGTGCAGCGCGAGCGGACGGGTGTGCCAAGATGGCCTCCAAGCTGGGGCCAACCTGGCAGGCGGCCCGGGTTCAGGAAAAAAGCTTGGCTGGCTCGGCATCACCCAAAGCGGGGTGCGAGTTGGCTGGCTCGAAAAGTTCGCCAGAAGTTTATCACAAATGATAATGATTCGTAATATCTTGTTTCGAAATGACCAAGAACCGCTGGAATGGGGGCCGGTTTTGTGGCAAAAATGCCGAAGGACAGGCGAAAGGCCGTCTCCGGCGAGCCGTGAAAGAGTGGCACAAAGAGGAGGGCAAGATAAAGGCCTCCGAAACGGCAACGGGGCCCGCAGGCCCCGTTTTTGTTGGCAAGCACCGAGCCGCGAGCTGGGCGCTGTATTGCCGGATCGCTCAGCTGATCTCGCCCATCTGGCTTTGCAGGTAGTTCTGCAAGCCCACCTTGGCGATCAATTCAATCTGGGTTTCCAGAAAATCGATGTGCTCTTCGGTGTCATCCAGGATTTCCTGCAGCAGGTCGCGCGAGACATAGTCGCGCACGCTTTCGCAGTGGGCGATGCCGTCCTTGATCGTGGCCTGCGCGCCGGTTTCGGCTTTGAGGTCGCAGTTCAGGGCTTCCGGCACATCCTCGCCGATCATCAGCTTGCCCAGGTCCTGCAGGTTGGGCAGGCCGTCGAGCATGAAGATGCGGTCCATCAGCTTGTCGGCGTGCTTCATTTCGCCGATGGACTCCTCGTATTCCTTCTTGGCCAGCTTGTCCAGGCCCCAGTGCTTGTACATGCGGTAGTGCAGAAAGTACTGGTTGATGGCCGTCAGTTCATTCTTGAGCTGGGCCTGCAGATGGGCAATGACCTTCGCGTCGCCTTTCATGGGTATTCCTTATCGTTGTAGTGTGGATAGTGTGAATAGCCCATTGTCACTGGCCGCAGCCCACAACTCAAGCATTGCCCCTGCTGGGGCGGTCTGCCTGCGTTTGATTGTGAGAACCGTTCGTATTGCTGCGGGGCCGGCTCAGCGCTCGGCGAAGGCGCGCTCCACTACGAAGTGACCGGCGTGCTGCATGTTGCCTTCCTGCAGGCCCTGGGCTTCCAGCATGGCCTTGATGTCGCGCAGCATGTCGGGGCTGCCGCACAGCATCAGGCGATCGTTTTCCGTCGAGATCGCGGGCAGGCCGAGGTCGCTGTAGAGCTTGCCCGACTGCATGAGTTCCGTGATGCGGCCTTCGTTGCGGAAACGCTCGCGCGTCACGGTGGGGTAATACATCAGCCGGCCGCGCACCAGCTCGCCCAGGAACTCATGTTCGTGCAATTCATGCTCGATCAGGCCGCGGTAGGCCAGTTCGGCACTGGTGCGGCAGCCGTGCACCAGCACCACGCGCTCAAAGCGCTCATAGGTGTCGGGGTCCTTGATCAGCGAGAGGAAGGGCGCAAGGCCGGTACCGGTGGCCAGCAGCCACAGCGTCTTGCCGGGCAGCAGGTTTTGCAGCAGCAAGGTGCCGGTGGGTTTGCGGCCCACCAGGATGTCGTCGCCGGGCTTCAGGTGCTGCAGCCGTGAGGTCAGCGGGCCGTTGGCCACCTTGATGCTGAAAAATTCCAGCTGGTCTTCATGGTTGGCGCTGGCCACACTATAGGCGCGCATCAGCGGTTTGCCGTCCACGGGCAGGCCGATCATGGTGAACTGGCCGTTCACGAAACGAAAGCCGGGGTCGCGCGTGGCGGTGAAGCTGAAGAGCGTATCGGTCCAGTGGTGGACGGAAATAATGCGTTCGGTGTTAAAGGCGCTCATGAGAAAAAGAAGGAAGGAAAGAAGAAAAAGTAGTTTGGACGACAAGAGGGCAGGAGGCCCGCCGCGCACTCCTTCAGTTCAGCCCTCAGATCGTGCGTGAGCAGCCTGGTATTTTATCGCCTGCGCGAAGCCGCCGTCCGCAGTCGCTGTGACGCCATGCCGGCACCGAGGTCTCATCGCTCATTAACGCCCGGCTTGGGCGCGTGGCACCCATGCGAACCATGCCATCACGGCAACAGGCAGGCCCAGGCTCAACCAGGCCCACCAGTCGCCCCAGCCATCGGAGACCAGAGCGCTCAGCAAGCCGCTGGCGCTGAGCAAGCCCAACACCAGCGGCCAGCGCCACAGGCGCCAGAAAGAGTTGGTGGCCGCGCTCATGCGGTACCGCCCTGCGCTTTGTGGGGAATGGCGCGCGGCTCTGGCGTATCTGTCCCAGCAGCCGGCTTCGTTGCCGTGGCCGGGTTACGGCGCTTGAGCCACAGGTACAGGCCGCTGCCCAGCACGATGATGGTGGCGATATCCAGCAGCGCCCAGAGAATCTGCATGGGCATGCCGCCGTAGTCGCCGAAATGCAGCGGCTGCGATACCAGCAGCGCCGTGAGGTACCAGGGCAGCGGCGGGCTGGCGGTGAGCGCGTTGGTACCTGCGTCCACCAGCACCGGTTTGAGCAGGCGCGAGTTGAAAGGTTCGTTGCCGCGCAGGAACACCGTGTAATGGTGTGGGCTTGAAAACGTCGTGCCCGGAAATGCGATGAAGGCCATCCTCATGTCGGGTGCGAGCGCCGTGGCAGACGATGCCGCCTGCTGCACGGAAGCCAGCCGTTCAGGCGGTTTTTGCCCCTGGTAGGGTGCCAGCAGCGCGCTGAGCTGGTCGTATTGCCAATATTTGATGACCAGGTCTGCCCAGGTGTTAATCATCCCGGTGGCGCCCACGGTGAAGGCCCACACCAGCGTCACGATGCCCAACAGGTTGTGCAGGTCCAGCCATTTCGCACGCGGCCGGTTTTGCCGCACGGCGCCGAAGTCCAGCTTGCGCATGAAGGGCGCGTACAGCACAACGCCCGAGACAATCGCCACCAGCAGCAGCAGGCCCATCAAGCCCAGGAAGAGCTTGCCGGCCAGGCCGGCGAACAGGTCCACGTGCAGCTTGAGCATGATGTACATAAAGCCTTCGTCGAACCTGGGCTCGGCGAGCACGGCAGCCGTACGTGCGTCGACGGCCACGGTTTTGTTGCCGACCTCCGAAGTCGGCGTGTCGCCAAACGTCACGTACCAGAAGCGGTCGTCGTCGATCTCGTGCGAGGCGAACATGGGTACCTTGTCCGGGTGCAGCGCCTGCGCCACCTGCATCACCTTGTCCAGGTTGGCGCGGGGCATGTCCTTGGACAGCTCGGGCACTTCCACCTCAGTGCCCAGGAGGTGGCCGATCTCATGGTGAAAAATCAGCGGCAGCCCGGTCAGGCACAGCAGCAGCATGAAGATGGTGCAGACCAGGCTGCTCCATTTGTGGATCCAGGTCCAGGCCTTGACTTTGCGGCTGTTCATCATGGTGCTCCTTTGACTCCCAGGAACGTGACAGCCTGGGGAAGGACAGTGAACGGAGCCAGGCGTGTGGCGTGCGGCAAATGCAGGCAGGGCAAGTCAAGACTCCGAAGGGGCGCCAGGAAACTGGCGTGCACGCGGCGATCCCGATGCGCAACGGTGGCGCAATGTCAGGAGACGTGAGTTCGCGGGCGGGTTGTTGGCTTGCTGCCTGGCAGCGCGAGCGGCTGCCGGGATGTCTGGCTAGCGGGGAGGGGGCAGCGAACTATATCACCGATGAGAGTAATTCTCATCTGAAAGACGGTAGAGCCCGCGCGGTTTTTCAGCGATCTTTCCTCCTGCCGCGGGCAAAAAAAAGCCGACCGGTTGGGCGGCCTTTTTGCGCTCGGTGCGTCACCGCATCATGGGCTTATTTCGCGGCGATGGGGCTGCGGATCAGGTAATCGAAAGCGCTGAGCGCCGCCTTCGCGCCTTCACCGGCCGCGATGATGATCTGCTTGAAGGGCACGGTCGTCACGTCGCCTGCCGCGAACACGCCGGGCACCGAGGTCTGGCCCTTGGCGTCGACGATGATCTCGCCGTGCTTGGACAGCTCGACGGTTCCCTTGAGCCAGTCGGTGTTGGGCACCAGGCCGATCTGGATGAACACGCCTTCAAGCGCCACGGTTTTCAGCTCGCCGCTGGCACGGTCCTTGTAGACCAGGCCATTGACTTTCTGGTCACCGGTGATTTCGGTGGTCTGCGCGTTGGTGATCACTGTGACGTTTGCCAGGCTGTTCAGCTTGCGTTGCAGCACGGCATCGGCGCGCAAGGCGGTGTCGTATTCGATCAGCGTCACATGGCCGACGATGCCTGCCAGGTCGATGGCCGCTTCGACACCCGAATTGCCGCCGCCTATGACCGCCACGCGCTTGCCTTTGAACAGCGGGCCATCGCAGTGCGGGCAGTAGGCCACACCCTTGTTCTTGAACTCGTGCTCGCCGGGCACGTTGATGTTGCGCCAGCGCGCACCGGTTGAAATCACGATGGACTTGCTCCTGAGCGACGCGCCGTTTTCAAGCTGGACTTCGATCAGGTTCTTGTCCGGCCCGCTGTTCGGGATCAAGGCCTTGGCGCGCTGCAGGTTCATGATGTCCACGTCGTAGTTGCGCACGTGCTCTTCCAGCGCGTGGGCGAATTTCGGCCCTTCGGTTTCCTTGATCGAAATGAAGTTCTCGATGCCCATGGTGTCCAGCACCTGGCCGCCGAAGCGTTCCGAGGCGATGCCGGTGCGAATGCCCTTGCGCGCGGCGTACACCGCCGCAGCAGCGCCGGCCGGGCCGCCACCGACGATCAGCACGTCGAAGGCATCCTTGCCGTCTATTTTTTTGGCTTCGCGTTCGACGCCGCTGGTGTCTATCTTGGCGAGGATTTCCTCCAGGCTCATGCGGCCGTTTCCGAACATGGTGCCGTTGAGGAACACCGTGGGCACGCCCATGATTTCGCGCTCTTTCACTTCCTCCTGGAAGGTGCCGCCCTCAATCATCGTGGTCTTGATACGCGGGTTCTGCACCGCCATCAGGTTCAGGGCCTGCACGACATCGGGGCAGTTGTGGCAGGTCAGCGAAACATAGACCTCGAAGTCGAAGTCTCCGTCAAGCGCGCGGATCTGGTCCAGCACCGCCTGCTCGACCTTGGGCGGGTAGCCGCCGATCTGCAGCAACGCCAGGATCAGCGAAGTAAATTCATGGCCCATGGGCAGGCCGGCAAAACGCGGGCCGTGGTTCTCGCTGGGGCGGTTGATGGAAAAAGATGGCTTGCGGTGATTGTCGTCACGGCTTTCGGTCAGCCTGACCAGCGGCGACGCCTCCGCCACGTCCTTGAGCAGCGACAGCACTTCGCCGGAAGCTTCGCTGTCGTCGAGCGAGGCAACGATTTCAATCGGCTGCGTGGCGCGTTCGAGGTAGCTTTTCAGTTGGGCTTTGGTGGCGTCGTCGAGCATGGGGAACTCACTTTCAAGGGAAAAACAGTTTCAATAGGGAACAAAAAAGCCCGAGGCGGCACACGCGTGCCTGGCCCCCGGGCCTTTGTCAGCAAGGCAGCAGGGCTGCTTTGAGGTTTTTAGATCTTGCCAACCAGATCGATGGACGGGGCGATGGTCTTGGCGCCTTCGTTCCACTTCGCGGGGCAGACCTGACCGGGGTGAGCGGCGGTGTACTGGGCTGCCTTCAGCTTGCGCAGAGTTTCCTTGACGTCGCGTGCGATCTCGTTGGAGTGCACTTCGGCGGTCTTGATGACGCCTTCGGGGTTGATCACGAAGGTGCCGCGCAGTGCCAAGCCTTCTTCGGGGATGAACACGTCAAAGGCCTTGGTCAGCGTGTGGGTGGGGTCGCCCACCAGAGGGAACTTGGCCTTGCCGACTGCGGGCGAGGTTTCGTGCCACACCTTGTGCGAGAAGTGGGTGTCGGTGGTCACGATGTAGACCTCGGCGCCGGCTTTCTGGAATTCAGCGTAGTTGTCGGCGGCATCCTCGACTTCCGTGGGGCAGTTGAAGGTGAATGCGGCCGGCATGAAGATCAGGACCGACCATTTGCCCTTCAGCGATTCATCGGAAACGTCGATGAACTTGCCGTTGAGGAAAGCTTGGGTCTTGAAAGGCTGGACTTGCGTGTTGATCAGGGACATCTGGTTGGGTTCCTATAGGTGATGAAAAAAGGCGAAAAACTTGCCGGCGAGTCGATAGTATATCGCTTTTAAATTGGTATTTATGATTGAAATTGACTATTGATCGAATAGGCGCGGCGCTTCTGCTCAGCCGCTCATGCTGGTCACTTTCCGTGACCTGATGGTGACTGATTCCCGACTGGCTCCAGAGGAGGAGACGCATCAGGTCCTCTGTTTCCTGGATTATTTTGCATCCAAATGTTGCGAATGAGAATAATTCGCATATACTGCGGTCTCTCCAGAGCCAGCCACAAGTGACCGGAGCAGACAGCGCTTCCGGGTTGCCGCAGCAAGCCCTCCAAACCTTTTTACTTTGGGCTTGCATGACTTCCTCCATCCATCCTTCCTCCCGCTTCGCGCTGCGCGAAATCTCCCTGCTGGTCGCTTTGGCCTGGGGCTCCAGTTTTGCCGCACAGGCACAAACGGTACCTGCCGCTGTGCAAGTTGCCGCCCTGAAAGAAGTCGTCGTCAGCGGCTCGCGCAATGAGCAGTCGGTCGACGACATTGCGCAAACCATCGACGTGATCAATGCCCAAGACATCGAGCAGGGGCAGATCCGGGATATCCGCGATGCGGCCAAAAACATTCCCAATGTGTCCGTGCGCCGCGCGCCCGCGCGTTTCGGCCTGGCACAAGGCGATACCGGCCGCGAGGGCAATGCCGGCTTCAATATCCGCGGCCTTGACGGCAACCGCGTGCTGATGATGGTGGACGGCATCCGCATTCCGCGGAGCTACGCCTTCAGCCCCAATTCCTTCGGCCGCGACAGCGTGTCCATCGACCTCATCAAGCGCATCGAAATCGTCAAGGGTCCGGCTTCCGCGCTATATGGCTCCGACGGCATCGCCGGCCTGGTCAACTTCATCACCTACGAACCCGACGACTATCTGCGGGACGGCAAGTCGCTCGGCGGCCGCGCGTCCATCGGCTACAGCGGCGACAACAGCGAAACATCCGCCAGCGGCACGATTGCCGGCCGTGTCAACGAGGTGCTGGCCTGGCAGCTGAACCTGGCCACCAGCAGCGGCAAGGAACTGAAGAACAAGGGTGAAAACAGCGGTACCGGCTTTACCCGGACGGCGCCGAACCCGCAAAGAGACAAGACCAACTCCCTGCTGGCCAAGGTCGTGCTGACGCCGGCTTCTTCGCAAAAACACGTCATCACCTTCGAGCACGTCGACAAGAAGAGCGACTACAACCTGCTGACCGCACGCTCGGCCACGGTGCTGGACTCCTACTCGACCGGCAAGATGGATCGCGACCGCCTGACCTGGGACGCGAAGTACAAGGTCAATACTGCGCTGGCCGATAACATCCAGACGGTGCTCAGCTACCAGGATGCGAAGTCCAATGACTACACCTATGAGCGGCGCACGGCGTTGCCGCAGGAGCGTGTGCGCGACACAACCTACAGCGAACGCACGCTGCAGGCCAGCATCCAGGCCGACAAGACCCTGCGCACGGGGGCTAGTTCGGCGCAGAAGATCACTTACGGCCTGGACCACACCAGCGCCAAGATCGAAAACCTGCAAACCGGCCTGGTGCCGCCCGCCGGTGAAACCTTCCCGCTCAAGCGCTTCCCTGACACGACCGAAAGTGCTACGGCTTTGTACGTGCAGGACGAATTCATCCTGGGCGACTGGAGCGTGACGCCCGGCGTGCGAGCCGACAGCTTCAAGATCGATGCGGCGCAGGCCGGATTCCCCGTTCCCGCTGTCTCGATGTCGGGCTCTGCCGTATCGCCCAAGCTTGGCGTCATCTACCGCGCCACGCCGCAGTGGAGTTTCTTCGGCAACTACGCCAGCGGTTTCCGCGCGCCGAATGCGGGGCAGGTCAACGGCTTCTTCCAGAACCTGGCCGGAGGCTACCGCACCGTGCCCAACCCCAACCTCAAGCCTGAGAAGAGCCGTAACGTCGAGTTCGGCGTTCGCGGCCGGCTGGACCAGCTGAGTTTCGACACGGCGGTGTTTTACGGCCGCTTCAAAGACCTGATCCAGGACGGCGCGATAGTGAGCGGGGCTTTCGGAAACCCCGGCAACCCCGCCGTGATCCAGTCGATCAACATCGACAACGCGACCATCAGTGGCTTTGAGATCAAGGGTGACATGAAGTGGGGCAAGGTCGGCGACGGCCAGCTCAGCACGCCGTTCTCCTATGGCTACACCCGCGGTACGGTGAAGAACACCGGCAAGCCGCTGGACACCATAGACCCGGCCAAGCTCAGCGTCGGGGTGAAGTATGAAACCCCATCGTGGGACGTTCGCCTGGACGCGAACCACCACTCGGCCAAGAAGTTCGACGACATCAGCGCGCAGACCGTCGCCGCCGCGCCGCCTGCCGTGCCTGTGGCGACCACGCAGTTCGCCGTGCCGTCCGCCACCACACTCGACCTGACAGGCCAGTGGCGCTTCAGCAAAAAACTGCGCCTGAACGCGGGCCTCATCAACCTGACGAACAAGAAGTACTGGAACTGGTCGGACGTGCGCGGCGTGGCGGCCAACTCCTCCTTCCGCGATGCCTACAGCCAGCCGGGCCGCTACTTCAACGTATCACTGGTCGCGGATTTCTGATCGCGGTCTGGACGTTTTGCAATAGCAAGGAAAGGCAAGGAAAGCGGATGAGCCAGTTTCCAGACCATGGCATCAACGACATTGATGGCGATACTCATACCGCCGATGCGCAGGGCCTGCCCCCGGCGCAAGCCCTGCTGGCCGGGACGCTGGCGCTGATGACCGGCCACGCCCAGTCCTGTTGCGAAGGGCAGCGCGCCTTGCTGGCCAAAAAAATCATCGCCAACCTGTTCATGCTCTCGCGCCATCCCGGCGCGCCGCCGAATTTCAGGGCCATCGCCGCCAATCTGCATCCCTTGTGGGTACGCGTGTTGCAGCCTGGCCTTGAGCAGCCGCAGCAGGGGCTTTTGCCTGCCGACAGTTCTGATACCCACCGCGTGCTTTGGCACACAACCCCGGAGACCCTTCAATGAGCGCAGTCCTTCAACCCCAGACGCGGCCTGGCGCCGCAAACCAGGCAGACGCCGGCGCTGCATCCCTGAACCCCGCCGCCCTGCGTGAGCGCTTTGCCGCCGCGCGCAGCAGCGGCAAGCGCGCCAAGGATGCCGCTGAAAGCATGGGCATTACTGAAGGCCAGGCCGTCGCGGCCCATGCCGGCACGCATGAGTACGCCCTCAAGGCCACGCCGCTCAAAGGCCCGTGGGTGGAAATATTGCAGGCGCTGGAACTGTGCGGCCCGGTCATGGCGCTCACGCGCAATGAATCCACCGTGCACGAGAAAACCGGTGTCTATCGCAACATCAGCGCGCAGGGCCACATGGGGCTGGCGCTGGGCGAGGACATCGACCTGCGCATCTTCTTCAGCCGTTGGCATGCCGGCTTCTACGTCTTCGAACCGGCCAACGATCCCAGGAACCCGGCCTCGGAAAGCCTGCAGTTTTTTGACGCGCATGGTGTCGCCGTGCACAAAGTGTTCGCGCGGCCCGAGACCGACCGCGAAGCCTTCAGGGATGTCGCCAACCAGTTCAGTGACGCAGGCAAGGCATACACCTTCATGCCTGCCACTCCCAAACCAGCGCCCAAGCCTGATACGGACATTGATGCCGCCGCATTGGCCCTGGGCTGGAGCGAAATGAAGGACACGCACGAGTTCTTCGGCCTGATCGGCAAGGCCGGCGCGGAACGTCAGCAGGCTTTCCGCCTGGTTGAAGGCCGCTTCACCGAGAAAGCCGACCTGGGCATCGTACGCAAGCTGCTCGACGAAGCTTCCATGGACGGCACACCCATCATGGTGTTTGTTGGCAGCCCGGGCTGCATCCAGATCCATACCGGGCCGGTCAAGCGCATTGAGCCCATGGCCACCCCGGCCGCGCAATGGATCAACGTGCTCGACGCGGGCTTCAACCTGCACCTGCGCGAAGACATGGTCAAGAGCGCCTGGATTGTCGAGAAGCCCACCACCGAGGGCCTGGTCACCTCGGTGGAGGTGTTCGACGGCGCGGGCGAATTGATGGCGATGTTTTTTGGTGCGCGCAAACCCGGCGTTCCTGAGCTGCAGGCCTGGCGCGACATCGTGGCGCGGCTGCCCCGGCTCAAGGACACCGCATGAGCGGTGCCCTTCAAACCTCCCTGCGCCAAAGTTTTTTCCACAAGGCTTCCCATGACTGCAGCCCTCTCTCCACCCCGCCGGCGCGACGCCTTGCGGTATTTTTCACTGCCGGTGGTTTCCGCCGCCTTCAGCGTTTGCGGCCTGTCTGCAACTGCTGCGCGGGCCCAGGCACCGGGGAAGATGCCGCGCATCGTCTCGGTGAGCGGCGCGACCACGGAAATCGTTTACGCGCTGGGCGCTGAAAAGCAACTGGTCGGCACCGACACCACCAGCCTTTACCCGGCCGCGGCCCTGCAGACGCCCAAGGTCGGCTACATGCGGCAGCTTTCGGCGGAAGGCCTGCTTTCGCTCAAGCCGGACGCGGTGATAGGCACGACGGAGGCCGGCCCCCAGGTGGTGCTGGATCAGGTTCGCAACGCCGGCGTCAAGGTGGAGCTGGTGGAGGCCGACCACAGCTGGGCTGAAGTGCAGCGCAAGGTCGCCGCGGTGGGGCGGGCCACGGCCCGCGTGGCCCAGGCCGCCGCGCTGAAGGCGAAACTCGATGCCCAGTGGGCGGAGGTGCAGGCCACCGTCGCGCGCAAAGGCGGCCGTAAACCCCGCGCCATCTTTATCCTCTCGCATACTGGCTCGCCGCAGGTGGCGGGCGAGAAAACCGCTGCGCATGCGATGCTCAACTACGCGGGCCTGGACAACGCCCTCATCACCGCCGGCAGCGCCAGCAATTTCGCGGGCTACCGCGCCATGACACCCGAGGCCGTGGTCGCCGCCGCGCCCGACATGATCGTCACCACCACGCAAGGCATCGAAGCCGTGGGCGGGTTCGAAAAATTCTGGCAGCGCCCCGGCCTGGAACTCACGCCTGCCTACAAGCGCCGTGCGCTGGTAGCACTCGATGCGCTCTACCTGATCGGCTTTGGCCCGCGCCTGCCGCAGGCCGTGGCCGAGCTGCACCAGGCTGGGTTGAAGGCGGGTGCATGAAAGATCAACCCATGTCAACAGCCATGACTGAAGTTCTTTGCGCGCGCACGCCTGCCGCGCTGCATTGCACCGATTTGCGCCGGGCGCTGGCGTTTTACCGCGACTGCTGGGGCTTTGCCGTGCGGCATAGCGTGCCCGGTGTCATCGCCGTACTCACGCGCGAGTCGGTAACGGTGAAGCTCTGGCAGCGCCGCGCCGACATGGCGCCGCAGCATTTCGCCTGCCGCCTGCTGGTGGACAACATCGAGCAATGGCATGTGGCCCTGCAATCGGCGCCCAGCCAGGCGCCGCATGCGCTGGCTGAACAAGAGTGGGGCACCGAATGGGGCATGAGTGATTGCGAAGGCAACCGGCTGTTGCTGGTGCAGTCTGCCGCGCATGCCGCCAGGCGCAGGGCAAACGTGTGAGGGCCTTAACGCATGGTGAGCACAGGCGCTGGCCGGCGGCGCTGGTGCTGGGCGCGGGCGTCTTGCTGCTGGCCTTGAGCTTTGTCGCTGGCAGCGCGCGCGGCGCTTATGCCATCAGCCCGCTGCAGCTGTGGAATGTGTTGCTCGACATGCTGGGCGGCAGCGCCCAGCCCACGCCCGAGCACCTGGTCTTCATGAACATACGTTTGCCGCGGCTGCTGCTGGGTGTGGCGGCTGGCGCGGCACTGGGCATGTCGGGTGCCTTGACGCAGGGCTTGTTCCGGAATCCACTGGCCGACCCGGGCCTCATCGGCGTCAGCAGCGGCGCCGCGCTGGCCGCCGGCATGACCATCGTGTTGGGCAGCTTGTGGTTTCCCGAAATGCCGCGCACCCTGGGAAGCTGGACGCTGGTGGCCATGGCTTTCGTGGGCAGCCTGCTGGTCACCATGCTGGTGTATGTGTTGTCCCAGCAGGACGGCGTAACGCGGGTCGGCATGATGCTGCTGGCCGGCGTGGCCATCAATGCCTTGGCCAGCGCCGGGCTGGGTTATCTCACTTTCCTGGCCACTGATGAGCAACTGCGCAATATCCAGTTCTGGTTGCTGGGCAGCCTGGGCGGCGCGCGTTGGAACGCGGTGGCCCTGGTGGTTTCGATGGTGGCGGCGGCCATGGGGGCCGGCCTTGCCCTGGCCAAACCGCTGAACGCCATCGCGTTGGGCGAGGCTCAGGCGGCGCTGCTGGGTGTGCCGGTAGAGCGCGTCAAGCGCCTTGCGGTGCTGCTGACGGCGCTCGCTGTGGGCGCCGTCACGGCTACCACCGGCATCATCGGTTTCATCGGTCTGGTGGCGCCGCATTGCGTGCGCCTGGTCGCCGGCCCTGACCATCGCATCGTGCTGCCGGGCTCGGCCCTGTTGGGGGCGGCCCTGGTGCTGGCGGCCGACAGCATGGCGCGCACCATGGTCAAGCCGGCCGAATTGCCGCTGGGTGTGCTGACGGCTTTTGTCGGCGTGCCTTTCTTTTTACTGCTGCTGCGGCACTTCCGCAGCCGGCTGTGAGGGCTTGTCCATGAACGCGCGCAACCAGACTGATTTTTTGCCACTCACCGGAATGTTCGAAGTGGCGGGTGCGGGTGTGGAGGTGCCGGGCCGCTCGCTGTTGCGGGCGGTTTCAGCACAATTCATCGCGGGGCAGGTCACGGCGGTTCTGGGTCCCAACGGCGCGGGCAAATCCACCTTGATGTCGCTGCTGACCGGCCAGCGCCAGCCTTCGGATGGCTATGTCTACCTTGCCGGCAAAGCACTGCCCTCGTATGTGCCCGCCGAGCTGGCCCGCCTGCGCGCTTGCGTGGCGCAGGAAACCCAGGTTGCATTCGAATTCACCGTGCGCGAGGTCGTGGAGCTGGGCCGCTATCCGCACCGCCGCCATCCTGGCCGGAACGAAGCCGGCATCGTCACTCAGGCCATGCAGGCCACCGCAGTTGATCATTTACAGCACCGCGCACTCAACACGCTTTCGGGCGGTGAAAAAGCGCGTGTGCACCTGGCGCGCGCGCTGGCGCAGGTGTGGGAGCACTGCGGGAGCCAGGGTGCTCGCTGGCTGTTGCTGGATGAACCTACGGCCGCTCTCGACTTACGCCACCAGCACGGCATGCTGCAACTCGTGCGCGCCTGGGCCACGTCCCAGGGGGTGGGCGTGGTCGCTGTGCTGCACGATTTGAACCTCGCATTGCGTTACAGCGACCGCTGTGTGGTGCTGCAAGGCGGGCAGGTGGTGGGCAGCGGTGCGACGGCCGAAGTGCTCACGCCTTTGTGCATCGAAAAGGTCTGGGGCGTGCTTGCGCATCCGGTGGCGCAGCGCGGCGGGGAACCCGGGCCGCGCCAGTATCTTTTTGACGTGCCGGTTTGAACTAAGCGCCAGGCCGCTAGCTTGCCAGGGCAATCACGACAGCCGATTCGTCGATACGCGCCTGCACGGGGTTTTTGATTTTCAGCCCGCTGCCTGGCGTGGCAAAACCCACCAGCTGCAAACCGCCTTCAAGCTGCAGCGACACCTCATCGCCGCCGGCGCCGCGGCTGACCCGTACGGCATGGCCGTCCAGGTTTTGCGCCCCAGGCGCTGCGGCCCCTCGTGCGCTGACCGCCACCGCCGTGGCCTTGCACAGCGCCAGCACGGCCTGTCCCTTTCGCAGGCCAAGCAATTCGACGCTGGCTTTGGTGATGCGCGAGACCAGCGTGGCGCCGCCAACCAGCGTCAAGTGAACACGCGCGACCTGGCCTCGTATTTCCAGTTTGCCGACCCCGCAAGGCAGCTGGTTGCGCATGCTGGTGCGTACGCTCATGGTGGACAGCGTCGGCAGGGCGCGCGGCAGAAGCAGCTCGTTGGATTTGAAGGCGGCCAACACCTGGCCTCGTGTTTCGTTCAAAAGCCCGGCGACCGTCAGCAACTTCTGCCCCGCCGGCGTCAGCGTGGCGCCGCCGCCGCCTGAGCCGCCTACGGCGCGCTCCACCAGCGCCACGCCGGCCAGGTTGGTCAATGTATCGATCGCCTGCCAGGCCGCTTTGTAGCTGACCTTGGCCTGCCTTGCCGCCTGTGAGATCGAGCCGCTTTCACCCACCAGGCGAAGAATCTCGATGCGCTTGTCGGCCGGCTCGTGGCTGAAGGCACTGGCAAGGGAGGGGGTGGGGGGTGAAGGTGCGGTGGTCTTCTTCATTGAAAGCTTCGGGACAGGTGGCGCTATTCTAAAATAGAATAACGCTTTGCCCGTCACCTCCAACCTCCCGAGTACCCTGATGTCCAAGCCCTTGTTGCACTGGCTGCCCGCGCTGGGCTCCTTGTTGTTGGTCTCAGGCGCTGCGCTGGCCGATGATGTCCAGGTCGCGGTGGCGGCGAATTTCACGGCGCCCATGAAGCTGATCGCCTCCGGATTCGAAAAAGACACGGGCCATAAGGCCGTGCTGACCTTTGGCGCCACTGGCAAGTTCTACGCCCAAATCAGCAACGGTGCGCCATTCGAGGTGTTTCTCGCCGCCGATGATGAAACCCCGGCCAGGCTGGAGAAAGAAGGCACGGCCGTGAACGGCAGCCGCTTTACCTATGCCACCGGCAAGCTGGTGCTCTGGTCCGCGCAACCCGGGATGGTGGATGCGCTGGGTGATGTGCTGAAGAAGGGCAATTTCCAAAAAATCGCCATTGCCGCGCCGAAGCTGGCACCGTATGGCGCGGCTGCCGTGGAGACCATGAGCAAGCTGGGCCTGCAGGCCGCGCTGGAGCCCAAGCTGGTGGTGGGCGAAAGCATTGGCCAGGCCTTCAGTTTTGTCTCCACCGGCAATGCCGAACTGGGTTTTGTGGCCCTGTCGCAAGTCTATGAAGGCGGCAAGATCAAGTCGGGCTCCGCCTGGATTGTTCCCGCGAACCTGTACAGCCCAATTCGCCAGGACGCCGTGCTGCTGGCCAAAGCCAGGGACAACAAGGCCGCCGTCCAGCTGATGGCTTTCCTCAAGACCGACAAGGCCAAGGCGGTCATCCGCTCTTTCGGTTACGAGCCCTGAAGCGCTGAGCATGATGGACCAGGCAGGCCTGCAGGCTATAGCGCTGACCTTGCGGCTGGCGGCCACCACCACGCTGGTGTTGCTACTGGCCGGAACGCCCCTGGCCTGGTGGCTGGCGCGCACGCGCTCATGGCTCAAGGGGCCGGTGGGCGCGCTGGTGGCTTTGCCGCTGGTCCTGCCGCCGGTAGTGCTGGGCTTTTACCTGCTGGTGTTGATGGGGCCCAACGGCCCGGTCGGTCAGTTCACGCAGTCGCTGGGCTGGGGCGTGCTGCCGTTTACCTTTACGGGCCTGGTGGTGGGCTCGGTGCTCTATTCCATGCCTTTTGTCGTGCAGCCTTTGCAAAATGCCTTTGAGGCGATGGGCGAGCGGCCTCTGGAAGCCGCGGCCACTTTGCGCGCCTCACCGTTGGATACCTTTTTCAGCGTGGTGCTTCCGCTGGCCAAGCCTGCCTACCTGGCGGCCGCCGTCATGGGCTTTGCGCACACGGTGGGCGAGTTCGGCATCGTGCTCATGATGGGCGGCAACATTCCCGGCAAGACGCGTGTGATGTCGGTGCAGATTTACGACCATGTGGAGGCGCTTGAATACAGCCAGGCGCACTGGCTGGCCGGCGGCCTGCTGGTGTTTTCCTTCCTGGTGCTGCTGGCGCTCTACACCTGGCGGCCGGGATCGCGCAAAGGGGACGGCACATGAAGCCCGAGGGCGACGGCATCGCCGCATCTTTTCGCCGCGTCTTCCCCAGCTTCTCGCTCGACGTTTCGCTGGCTGTTCCCGGCCGCGGCGTGACGGCTGTCTTCGGCCCTTCGGGATCCGGCAAGACCAGCTTGCTTCGCTGCATCGCCGGGCTGGAGCGGGCCGGCAGCGGCCGCCTTTCGGTCAATGGCGAGGTCTGGCAGGACGATGCGGCGGGTATCTTTGTGCCGGTGCACAAGCGACCGCTGGGTTATGTGTTCCAGGAGGCAAGCCTTTTTGCCCACCTGGATGTGGCCCATAACCTGGACTTTGGCTTGCGCCGTGTGCCGGCCAGCCAGCGCAGGGTATCCCTGGAAAAAGCCATCGGACTGCTGGGCTTGCGGGCGTTGATGCAACGCATGCCGGGCACGCTGTCGGGTGGTGAGCGCCAGCGTGTGGCTATCGCGCGGGCGCTGGCCACCAGCCCGCGCCTGCTGCTGATGGATGAGCCCCTGGCCTCGCTGGACATCGCCCGCAAGGCCGAAATCCTGCCCTACCTGGAACGCCTGCATGACGAACTCGACATGCCCGTGCTCTACGTGAGCCATGCGCCCGACGAGGTTGCCCGGCTGGCCGACCACCTGGTGCTGCTGGATGGCGGCCGTGTCACCGCCTCTGGTCCCACGCGCGAGCTGATGACGCGGCTGGACTTGCCACTGGCGCATGGCGATGCCGCGGCCGCGGTGCTGGAGGCCGTGGTCATCGCCGTCGAGCCGGACTGGCACATGAGCCATGCCGAGTTTTCCGGCGGGCGCATCAGCCTGCTCAATCCTGCGTTGCGGGCCGGCCAGCGCGTGCGCGTGCGCATCCAGGCGCGCGACGTGAGCCTCACACTGGCCCGCCAGGAAGGCACCAGCGTGCAGAACATCTTCCCCGTCACCGTGACGGGCCTTTGCGCCGACAGCCCTGGCCAGGTCATGGTGAAGCTGGATGCCGGTGGCTGCATCTTGCTGGCCCGTATCACCGGGAAATCGGCCGACGCCCTGCAACTGCAAGCCGGCAGCCAGGTCTATGCGCAGGTCAAGGGCGTGGCCGTGCTGGGCTGAGGCGTTCGGCAAAGAAGGCCAGGATTTCGTCGCGCGCGGCGATGGTGGGCTGGCCTGCTTCGTCAATCAGGTGGGCTGTCACCACGCTGTGCGGCGTGGGCACATGCTGGGCGAAGAAGGGCGGCACGTCGGGGTTGGCGGCGCTGTCCGGCAGCGCGCGGCCCACAAACCGCTCACCGAGAGCCTCTGCGTAGGCCGCAAAGCGCTGGGCCCGGCAAAATTTGTCGCCTTCGAAACGGTAGGCCAGCACCGTGAGTTTTTCCTTGTCGAGCCGCCCGCGCACGGCCTGGATATCGCCGGGTGAAATCTCCAGGCCGGCCGGGTCGTTCAGCGGCAGCGAGGGCTGGCACAGAACGGGCGCCAGCACCGCGGGCTCCAGCATCATCGAAAGCGCGAAGTTGCCGGTCCAGCACATGCCGATCGCTCCCACGCCTGGCCCGCCGCATTCCTGGTGCGCCAGCCTGGCCAGCGCCATCAGCCATTGCGTCACCGGGCTGGTCTCATTGGCGCGCAGCGCGCGAAACTCAGCGCTGACGCAGGCACGCTGGAAGACCGCGCCGCCTTCGCCGGCACGGGGCACCGCGCCGTCGCGGCCGAACAGCGAAGGCATGTAGACGGTAAAGCCCGCATCGCGAACCCAGCGGCTGAAGCGCGCGACGTGGGGGCTGATGCCCGGCATCTCGGTCATGACGATCACGGCGGGCCCGGAACCGCCGATGTACACCTTCTTCGCCACGCCGTCGAGCGTGATATCGCGGCGCGTGAAATCTTCGAGGGGGTCGTCTTCTTTCATGCTGCGCTGGGCGGGGGCGGTGTTCATGGATGTGCTCTCGGGTTGGAAAGCCTGCATTGGACGCTGCTCGCGGCTAAACTGCGAGTGTCTGTTTAGACATCTTTAAGGCTTTTTCAGTCAATGACCGATTTCACCATTCTGGTGCTGCCCGGTGCTTTCGCGGCCAGCGTGGCTGCCACGCTTGACGTGCTGCAGGCGGCGGCCACGCTGGCGCCGCGCCTGAAGCTGGCGCGCCCTAACTGGCGTGTGCTGTCACCTTCCGGCGGCGCCGTGTCTTTGAGTTCGGGTATGCGCATCAACACCCAAGTCCTGCCCAAACGGCAGCGCGCGGACACGGCGACCTGGATCATTCCGGGCCTGGGCCTTGACAACGCCCAGGCGGTCGCGGCGGGGCTGGCGGGCGTGGATGCTCAGCAGGCCATTCAGGCCGTCGCCGCGCATGCTGCGCGGGGCGGCCGTGTGGCGGCGTCCTGTTCGGCGGTGTTCCTGCTGCAGGCCGCTGGCCTTCTGGCCGGGCGCCGCGTCACCACCTCCTGGTGGATGGCGGCCGAGCTGCGCCGGCTGGAGCCGCGCTGCACCGTCGATGCCGACCGCATGGTGTGCGCTGACGGCCCGGTAAGTACGGCGGGCGCGGCTTTCGCGCAGACGGATTTGATGCTGCACCTGTTGCGCACGCAATTCGGTGCGGGGCTGGCCGATGCGGTAGGCCGCGTCCTGCTCATAGACGGGCGGCAGGCGCAGTCGCCGTTTGTGCTGCCGGCCATGCTCTCCAATGGCAATGAACTCGTGGCCCGGCTGATGGTGCGCATCGAATCGGCCTTGCCGCACCCGCCCAGTGTGCAGGCGCTTGCTGATGAGTTCGCGATGTCGCAGCGAACCCTGTCGCGGCGTGTGCGTGAGGCAACAGGCCGGAGCACACTGGCACTGGTGCAAAGCGTACGGCTCAACCGGGCCCGCATGCTGATCGAGTCGAGCCGCATGAGCATGGAACAGGTGGCCGCGCAGGTGGGCTATGAGGATGCCACGGCCTTGCGGCGGTTGATGCGCAAGTCAGCGGGCACCAATCCCAGCCGCTATCGGTCGGCTGCGTACGTGCATGCTGGTGGGGTTGGCAAGTAATCCCGGTGGGGCGGGGCTCCGCGCTGGCCGGCTCAGTATTCCAGCCGCTCCGGCCGGATTTCCTGCAGGATGGTGGTCGAAATCTCTTCAATCGACTTGGTGGTGGTCGAGAGCCAGCGTATGCCCTCCCGCCGCATCATGGCCTCCGCCTCGTGGATTTCCTCGCGGCAATTCTCCAGGCTCGCGTACTTCGAGTTGGGCCGCCGCTCGTTGCGGATCTGGCTCAGGCGCTCCGGCGCGATGGTCAGGCCGAAGATCTTCTTGCGATGCGGCACCAGCGCCGGTGGCAGTTGCCGGCGCTCGAAATCCTCGGGAATCAGCGGGTAGTTCGAGGCCTTGAGGCCGTACTGCATGGCCAGGTAGAGAGAGGTCGGCGTCTTGCCGCTGCGGCTCACGCCCACCAGGATCACGTCCGAGGCCTCCAGGTCGCGGTTGCTCTGTCCGTCGTCATGTGCCAGCGAAAAATTGATGGCCTCGATGCGGTCGTCGTATTCCTTGCTCTTGGAGGCATCGGAAAACCGGCCCACCCGGTGGTTGGACTTGATACCGAGCTCACTCTCCAGCGGCGCGACGAACATGCCGAACATATCCAGCAGCATGCCGTTGCAATGGGTTTTGATGACGGCCAGGATTTCCATGTTGACCAGCGTAGTGAAGACGATGGGGCGTTTGCCCTCGACTTCGGCCGTGTGGTTGATCTGCCGTATCGCCTGGTGGGCCTTGTCCACGCTGTCGATAAAGGGCAGGCGGACGTGGCGCGGCTTGAACTCGAACTGGGCCAGGATGGCGTTACCAAAGGTTTCCGCGGTGATGCCGGTGCCGTCGGAGATGAAAAACACGGTGCGTTGGGACATGGTAGGCGTTCGGGTGGGCGTTTGGCTGATTGAAAGGTCGGTGAAAGGCTGACGCGGCACATCCCGCGGCGGGCCCCTACAATTGAGCCAATTATCCAGTTTGTCACGCCATGCCCCGCCACAACCCCCTAGAACAACAACAAGGTTGCTTGCCGCGCATGGCGAATTCCCCGGTTTTTAAACCTCCCGGAGTATTTTCATGTCCAAGCTGTTTGAGGCGACCGCCCTGGTCGTACCGTTTGAAAACCTGAGGATGACAGACGTCGAGGCCGTTGGCGGTAAAAACGCCAGCCTCGGCGAGATGATCTCGCAACTGCCCACCGGTCCCGAGGGCGTGCGGGTGCCCACCGGATTCGCCACCACGGCCCACGCTTTCCGCGTGTTCCTGGCCCACGACGGGCTGGACAAGAAAATCAACGGCGTGCTGGACGCGCTCAATACCGACGACGTGCGGGCCCTGGCCGAGGCCGGCGCCAAAATCCGCGCCCTGGTCGAGGCCCAGCCTTTCCCGGCTGACCTTGAAAAAGCCGTGCGCGACAGCTTTGCCGTCCTGAGCGGCGGTAATGCCCAGGCCAGTTTCGCGGTGCGTTCGTCCGCCACGGCCGAGGATTTGCCTGACGCGTCCTTCGCCGGCCAGCAGGAAACCTTCCTGAACGTGGTGGGCATTGAGGACGTGCTGCACAAGATGAAGGAGGTGTTCGCCTCGCTCTACAACGACCGCGCCATCAGCTACCGCGTGCACCAGGGCTTTGCCCATTCCGACGTGGCGCTGTCGGCCGGTATCCAGCGCATGGTGCGCAGCGACAAGGGCGCTGCCGGTGTGATGTTCACCATTGACACCGAAAGCGGCTTTGAGGACGTGGTTTTCATCACCTCCAGCTATGGCCTGGGCGAAACCGTGGTGCAGGGCGCCGTCAACCCCGACGAGTTCTATGTGCACAAGCCCATGCTCAGGGCCGGCAAGCGCGCCGTGATCCGCCGCAACCTGGGTTCCAAGCTGCTGCAGATGGAGTTCGCCACGCCGGAAGAGAAAAAAGCCGGCGGCAAGCTGGTCAAAACCACCGACGTGCCGACCGAGCTGCGCAACCGCTATTCGCTGACCGACGACGACGTCGAGCAGCTGGCCCGCTACGCGCTGATCATCGAGGCGCACTACGGCCGCCCCATGGACATCGAATGGGGCAAGGACGGCACCGACGGCCAGCTCTACATCCTGCAGGCCCGCCCCGAGACGGTGAAGAGCCAGGCCAAGGGCAAGGCCGAGCAGCGCTACAAACTCAAGGGCACCGGCACGGTGCTGGCTGAGGGCCGGGCGATCGGCCAGAAGATCGGCACCGGCCCGGTCCGCATCGTCCACGATATCAAGGACATGGATACGGTGCAGGCTGGCGACATCCTCGTCACCGACATGACCGACCCGAATTGGGAGCCGGTGATGAAGCGCGCCAGCGCCATCGTCACCAACCGCGGCGGGCGCACCTGCCACGCGGCCATCATTGCGCGTGAACTGGGCATTCCGGCTGTGGTCGGCTGCGGTGATGCCACCGAGACACTCAAGGACGGCATGCTGGTGACGGTGAGCTGCGCCGAAGGCGACACCGGCAACATCTATGACGGCCTGCTCGAAACCGAGGTGACCGAGGTGCAGCGTGGCGAGATGCCGCCCGTGGACCTCAAGATCATGATGAATGTGGGCAACCCGCAGCTGGCCTTTGACTTCTGCCAGGTGCCCAACCACGGCGTGGGCCTGGCACGGCTGGAATTCATCATCAACAACAACATCGGTGTGCACCCCAAGGCCATCCTGGAGTACCCCAACATCGACGCCGACCTGAAAAAGGCCGTGGAAAGCGTGGCCCGCGGCCATGCCTCGCCGCGCGCTTTTTATGTCGACAAGGTGGCCGAAGGCATTGCCACGATTGGCGCGGCCTTTTGGCCCAAGCCGGTGATCGTGCGCCTGTCTGACTTCAAGTCCAACGAATACCGCAAGCTGATAGGCGGCTCGCGCTACGAGCCCGAGGAAGAAAACCCCATGCTGGGGTTCCGCGGCGCCGCACGCTACCTGAGCCCCGACTTCGCCGAAGCCTTCGCGATGGAGTGCGAGGCGCTCAAGCGCGTGCGCAACGACATGGGCCTGACCAACGTCGAGGTCATGGTGCCCTTTGTGCGCACCCTGGGCCAGGCCAAGGCCGTGACGGAGCTGCTGGCCAAGCACGGCCTCAAGCGCGGCGAGCAGGGCCTGAGGATCATCATGATGTGCGAGGTGCCGAGCAACGCGGTGCTGGCCGACCAGTTCCTCGAGTACTTTGACGGCTTCTCCGTAGGCTCCAACGACCTGACCCAACTCACCCTGGGCCTGGACCGTGACTCGGGCCTGGAAATCCTGGCCAAGGACTTTGACGAACGCGACCCGGCCGTGAAGGCGCTGCTGGGCCAGGCCATCGCCGCCTGCAAGCGCGCAGGCAAATACGTCGGCATCTGCGGCCAGGGCCCCAGCGACCATCCGGACTTTGCCTTGTGGCTCAAGGAGCAGGGCATAGGCTCGATCTCCTTGAATCCCGACACGGTGATGGATACCTGGAAGCAACTGGCCGGCTGAGCTGGCTCGTGGGCTGACCGAGGGAAAACCCGGGGGCAGGCAGCGTCCTTGCGAGAAGCAATTGGCAAGCCCTCCGATGACAATCGGGGGCAGTGCCACCCTTGTTTGCCACCGCATGCTCGCTGTCGCCACCACCATCAAACTGCTCGCTGAAATTGCGCTGCTGGCGCTGGCCGGCCAGTGGGTGCTGGGTTTGCTGGCTGGCGCGGGCCGTGACAGCAATCCTTTTTACCGCCTGCTGCAATTGCTGGCCCGTCCCTGGGTGAGGGCGGCGCGCTGGATTTCCCCGCCCGTGGTGCTGGAGCGCCACCTGCCCCTGGTGGCCTTCCTGGTGCTGGCCATAGTCTGGGCCGCGGCGGCCGTCGCGAAAGTCCGCATCTGCCTGGACATCGGGGTGGCGCTGTGCAAATAAGCCTGGTGCTTGCGCCCAGCCTTCACTACCACTTCCTGAAAGTACAGGCCTTGCTGCTGCTGGCGGCCGGCAGGCGCGCGTCCGCCCTGGGCAGATTCGCGCGGATGCTGTGCCTGCGGCCTGGCGACCCTTATGCACTTGCAAGCCGGGGCCATCTGGAGGCGCAGCTGCACCTCACGCAGGAAGCCATTGCCAGCCTGCAGCAGCTCACCACCGCCCGGCCTCAGCAGGCCGCGGCCTGGTTCAACCTGGGGTATGTGCTGCAGCAGGCCGGGTGTCACGAGGAGGCCGGCCCGGCCTTCGAGCGCGCGCTGGCATTGGATGCGCGCCTGGACCGGGCCTGGTACGGCCTCGCGCTGGTGCATATCCACCAGCAACGCTGGCAGGAGGCCGCCGAGGCGCTGGAACGCAATACCGCGCTGCAGCCACTGGGGCCTTATGGCTGGTACAGGCTCGCACAAGTCTGGCTGGTCCTGGGCGAGCCTGGCAAGGCGCGCAAGGTCATCACCCACCTGCGCCGTTTCGAGCCGCGTGTGGCGGCACAGCTGGAGCGCGAAAATGCGGCGGCCTTGCAGACAGGCGGGGCGCCCACAAGCGAGGCGGGCCATGCAGCCGGCTGACAGCCACCGCCGCTACTGGCGCAAGAACCTCGCCGTGACGGCCGTGCTGCTACTGGTCTGGTTCAGCGTGACTTTCGGCGTGAGCTACTTTGCCCGCGCCTTGAGCTTTCGCTTTTTCGGCTGGCCTTTCAGTTTCTGGATGGGGGCGCAGGGCGCGCTGGTGGTGTACTGCCTGATCATCGGTTTTTATGCCTGGTACATGAACCGGCTGGACATCGAGTACGACGTGGCGGACGGGGACTAAATGGGCGGCTTCTTTGGTTCTCGGGACGGGGTCATGCTGTCCAGCCAGCAGTTCAAGGCGCAGCTCAACCGCGTCTACCGGTGGTACACCGTGGGCCTGGTGGTGTTCGTGCTCATTCTCGCGGGCCTGGAGCGCATGGGGCTGCCGCGCCTCTGGATAGGCACGGCGTTCCTGCTCGCCACCATCGGCCTGTACGCGGGCATAGGCATCATGAGCCGCACCACCGATGCGGGCGAGTACTACGTGGCGGGCCGGCGCGTGCCGGCGGTCTATAACGGCATGGCCACCGGCGCCGACTGGATGTCGGCCGCCTCCTTTATCGGCCTGGCCGGCACGCTCTACCTCACGGGCTACAACGGCCTGGCCTTCATCATGGGCTGGACCGGCGGCTACTGCCTGGTCGCGCTGGTGCTGGCGCCTTACCTGCGCAAGTTCGGCCAGTTCACCATTCCTGACTTCCTGGGGGAGCGCTACGGCGGCGGATTGCCGCGCCTCATCGGCGTGGCGGCTGCCATCCTGTGCTCATTCACCTACCTGGTCGCGCAGATTTACGGTGTGGGCCTGATCACCTCCTACCTGACCGGCATCGCTTTCGAGCTGGGCATCTTCCTGGGCCTGGGCGGCATCCTGGTGTGCTCCTTCCTGGGTGGCATGCGCGCCGTGACCTGGACGCAGGTGGCCCAGTACATCATCCTGGTGGTGGCCTACCTGATCCCGGTGGTATGGCTGTCGGTCAAGCAGACGGGAGTTCCGGTGCCGCAACTGGTCTATGGTTTCCAGCTTGAAAAGGTCAGCGCCAAGGAAAAAGAACTGGCCGCCGATCCCAAGGAAGTGCAGGTGCGCGAGCTGTTCAGGCAGCGCTCAGAGGCTCTGTCGGGCAAGCTGGCGAACCCGGCCGAGGCGCTGGCGGCCGATAAGCTCGCCGCCGCCAAACGCATGGAACAGCTCAAGGGCGGCAATGCCTCGGTGGCGGAAATCGCCTCGGCGGCCAAGACCCTTGCCGCCATGCCCAGGGATGAGGCCGCAGCCGTCAAGGCCTGGACGGCCGCCAAGGCGGCGGCCGAGGTCAAAACCCAGCCGCTCAACGGCATGCCCCCCCATGGAGCGCAGTTTTCGGGCGACCCTGAGGGTACGCCGAAGGAGCAGGAGCTCTACGACACCTCCCGGCGCAACTTCCTGGCACTGGTTTTCTGCCTCATGGTGGGCACGGCCGCCTTGCCGCACATCCTGATGCGCTACTACACCGTGCCCAGCGTGCGCGAGGCGCGGCAGTCGGTCACCTGGTCGCTGTTTTTCATCTTTTTGCTGTACTTCACGGCGCCGGCCCTGGCCGTGCTGGTGAAGTACGAAGTTTTCACCGTGCTGGTCGGCACGCGCTTTGACCAGTTGCCGTCCTGGGTCGGTGCCTGGAGCCGGGTCGACCCTGGTTTGCTGTCGGTGGCCGACATCAACCGCGACAACATCCTGCAACTCAATGAAATGACCATAGGCGGCGACATCATCGTGTTGCTCACGCCCGAATTGGCGGGGCTGCCCTATGTGATTTCCGGCCTGGTGGCAGCCGGCGGGTTGGCCGCCGCGCTGTCGACGGCCGACGGCCTGCTGTTGACCATCGCGAATGCGCTGGGCCATGACCTTTATTACAAGATGATTGACCCCAATGCCTCCACCGTGAGCCGGGTCACGGTGTCCAAGATATTGCTGCTCATCGTGGCCCTGCTGGCGGCCTATGTGGCGGCGCAAAAGCCGGCGGACATCCTGTTCCTGGTGTCGGCGGCGTTTTCCTTCGCCGCCGCTTCCTTTTTCCCGGCGCTCAGCCTGGGAATCTTCTGGAAGCGCGCCAACGGCATAGGGGCCGTACTGGGCATGATGTCGGGCCTGGGCGTGACCTCCTACTACATGTTCACGAACCAGCCGTGGCTGCGCGCCACTTTCGGCATCAATTCGCCAGTCCAGCTGTGGTGGGGCATAGACCCGATCTCCGCCGGGCTTTTCGGCGTGCCCGTGGGCTTTGCGGTGATGGTGCTGGTGAGCCTGGTCACCCCCGGACCTGACCGCCAAATCCAGGATCTGGTCGAATACATCCGTTATCCGGACCTCAAACGTCTTTGAAACCGCGCAAAAACCGGCTTTGAGGCGCTTTTTTGGGGCGTTTCCCCATTTTTTTGGGGTTTTTTTAGACCTGTTGGGCCGGGAAGACGAACCTTTTTGCCTTGCCATCCCCAGCCGGGCTATAATCATGGGCTTCGCCTTGCTGCACCCTTAACGACGCTGGGGCAGCTTTAATCAACCACAAGGAGAGTTTATGCGTCACTATGAGATCGTCTTGCTGATCCATCCGGATCAAAGCGAGCAAGTCCCAGCCATGCTGGAACGTTACAAGGGCATGATCACCGCCGGCGGCGGAAAAGTGCACCGTGTTGAGGACTGGGGCCGCCGCCAGCTGGTGTACCTGATCCAGAAGC